>Ga0181593_10000017_pt1 | contig 139571 bp, 118 predicted proteins | sample 071ome_19_FD_133756 | JGI IMG/M metagenome (GOLD analysis project Ga0181593, IMG submission 133756) | Coastal salt marsh microbial communities from the Groves Creek Marsh, Skidaway Island, Georgia - 071413AT metaG (megahit assembly) | ecosystem: Environmental > Aquatic > Marine > Intertidal... | reverse complement strand
GGGCACCATAACTCACTGATAGTTATGGAGTTTATATTTCCTCCCTCTCGAAAATCCCATAGCACACTCGTAGCACACTTTTCCGGTAGACTTTCGCTCAGATCCCAGTAGATTTGCTTCTTATGGCAAATACTACCAACATCATTCCTAACAAACTGACTATGTATCAACGAGTCGAAGGTGGCGTGAGGCACTATCGAATCAAGCTCAAGACTGGCGAATGGTATCGGCTCAGTTCACGAGAAACTGACTTTGACGAAGCGAAAGAGATCGCTAATCGCACTTACTATTGAGGGCAAAAAGGATGTGAGATGGAAGTTAAGATCATTAACTTTAAAGAAATAAAGGTGGCGCTAATTGAACACAGAGGTTCACAAGAAGATGAGTACAATACTGTGAATAAGCTTATTAAGTGGAAAATTGAAAATAAACTATTTGATGCTAATAAATATAGAAACTACGGTCTTCACTACACTAATTCCAAAAATACAGAAAAACATAAAAATAAAGTTGATTTTTGCTTATCCATTGACTTTGATGTTATTGAGAATGAATACGGTATTAAAGATGGCTTAATACCAAATTTACGATGTGCTTTAGCAAGAGACATAGGTTCACGCTCTAATAATAAAGCGATAGTTTATTTGACGGAAGAGTGGTTACCGAGAAGCGGAGAGCGAATAGCTAATTTCCCAATAATTTTCCATTACGTCAACGTAGGGCCAAATGTTAAGCCCGAAGAAATGGTTACAGATGTTTATTTGCCATTGGCATAAAGAATAACGAGGAAATACGACTTCGCTACATTGGAGTCTAAGCTCAATCGGGGGAAGGAAGTGACCCTAATAGTTGTGGAGTCGCATTAAGCAGTAGAAAACCCAGATTTAGAAATGTAAATATGTAGATGGTTTTGTTCGAAGAGTTCGGGTAAGCGTTGTCGTCAGTGTTAATGTCTCAAGGTATTTTCTTACACGTATTCGCAGAGAAAACAGCGGTGACTCGAATTATTAGTCACTCTGTTAGAAACCTTATCACGCCTATTAAGGCAGTAAAAACACTTACCCGATTTTTGATAAATCTTGCTGTATTGATTTTTTGATTTTGCTAATCACTCTACAAGGGGATCATCTTTGTCAGTGAGTCTCCCTGTGCATTTTAGAAAGAAATAATAAGCAAATGCAGAAAGAAAGAGAGGCATCCAAATGTCTCTTAATCTCATGGGCAACAAGAAGAATCCCCCCCCAAGACAATAAACTTACAACAAGAGGCAAATACCAAAAGTACTTACCATATTTTGATAACACATTTTTTATCAACTATAGCCTCTCACTATTTTCTACAAACTCCTCATGAAACGAGCATTAACGACAATATAGGCGTCGACATTTGGATGCTTTGACCAGATTTCTTGCCACTCTGGATGTTCCATCGCTGCTGATAATTTCTTGTCTCGATCTTTTTTGTCAGCATACCGAATGATCCATGTAACGTTAGGTTGACCATGCGGCGATAGCTGCGGGTCAGAGCCATCTAACTCGGCTTGAATGCCGTCATCAACCCAGAAATCAATAACGTCTAAATGCTTCTTTAGCCACGGTGCAGCAACTTTTGCCCACTCAACATACTGCTCGAACCATTTCGCCTCTATGGTGTAGTCTCTAATTTCAACAATTCCTGACATGGATGCTTGCTCCTTTTCAGTCGCTGGTTCATCTAGCGGGTCTTTACACTTTGAGCTATAGCTGCAGTGTCATCAAAACTTTGAAATTTGCTTACGAGACCATCAATAATTGTAAACATATGCATAGTTTCTGCCCTTAAGTTTTCGGCAGTCATAAGAGCATGAACAAGGACTACATTTCCTGATTCGAAAAAACTGATAGGCTCAATTGATAGATTTGGCAATGTTAGTGGAATTTTCGAAAAACTTTCCTCTATTGCAACGATAGGCCCTATAAACGTGCCAGAATGAGGAAAATCACCAGATTGCTTCAACTCAAAGTCATCAGTATGAAATTTTGCCCAGCCTTCCAAATCTCCATCAAAAAAACATTTGTACACATTAATAATTAATTCAATGTTATTCATACATTTTCTCCAAGTATCAAGCTGTTTGCTGGCACAAGGACAGCTTATTAAGTCTATTTAAACCTCAAGTGCAGCCAAGATCTAAGTTTTATAGACTATTTCTAAGGATATTAAATGACTGTACTTTTTTATAATCCAAGTTAAGCCTGTATGAATAACTAGGGCCTCCCAAAGAGATAAAAAGCTAGCAGTATATACGACTAGCTTCGCTCAAAACGTTATGCTTTGTAGACTGTCCCAGACCAAGTCAAAGTTTCTAAAGCAATAGTACTCTCTACTCTTGTTGAGCCTACTGCTGAGTCTTTTCCGGTCATACTTAATTTCCAAACATGATTGCCAGCTTTTTCCCAGGTACCAGATAAAAAACCTATTGTCTTCGACCCATCTGGTAAAAAGCCCTCTCCTGCCCATGAGCAAGTACCGCTTTCTGCATCTGGATTATTTATATCGTGAACTACTTTTAAACTACCATAGACTGCACCGTAAACATCTACATCGCCTTCAGTCTCCCAATTCGAGATTGAAATTAACTTTCCACCTTCTCCCTCAGAATAGCTAGATGCTTTGTGCTTCAATTCAAAATCAGAAACTTTTTCACTCATCGCTGTTTCTACCTCTAATTTTTATCGTTTCATTGTTCGATTCAAATGTATAAGCAAGATGGCCTAAAATCTTAGTTGCCATCTTCAATACCGATGTTCTTTTGCGTTAATTGACTCGATCAAACTCGCTATACTGCTCAGTAAGCTGGCCATCTAGATAAATCTTGCCGTCTACCCGAAATTTCATTGGTGAGTCCTTATCTAAGGTCCACCTTAAAGATTCAACGTAGTTATGATGCTCGGGCATGTAACCTGGTGAAGAATCCGAAACCAAGCTAAGTGAGGTAGCAGTCATATTGCCAACCGAGAACATCGGTTCTGTTCCTAAGGCACAGTAGTGCTTAACTACTAATTCTCCATCTTTGTCTGAGTAGGTCGTCACCATCTCAACACCATCTTCGATAAGCGTTTCAACGACCGTATTACCATTTGATGTAAGCCTGAAACTGGTCGAAGTTTCCACCACGGTTCCATCAGGTTGATGAAGTTTTCCTACCCAGCTTCCGACTAATTTCGTGACAAGTTCGAATGCTGAACTTCGATCCACCTCTCCTAGATCAGTCCCTCCTATTTGATTATTCTGGGCGAATGCGATGGAAGGAAGTAATAGAGCTGCTATAGCTAAAGACTTGATTTTATTATTCATAATTTTAATTTCCTATCAGATATGCGCTTTTAAAATACACTCTTTAGAAAAGTTATCATATATTTTTAGAAGTGCAAGCACCCTTTAATGCATGACGCATAAGTGAATGGGAGAAGACTACTCTCAGCCTATGTAGCGCCTCGTGACTCTCAAATCACCCCTGATCTACTCTCAGCGCACTGGCGGACACTTCTCTTCACAGACCCTTCAGATACTGTTCAAGACACTCTATTCAAATGTAGGTATCAATGCTTCTAGTCACTCAGGTCGCAGGAAATTTATTACTGATCTGTCTGAGAAAGGGGTATCAGTGAGAGTGATTCAGGAGTTGGCGAGACATCGAGACTTGGCGACTACTCAGCGATATATTGATGTGTCAGTAGATAAGCTCAGGAATGCTGTAAATCTAGTCGGAATTTGAGACCTCGTAGCACAACCTGTAGCACATCGATCTTTGTTAATTTTAAGTCATTGATCTAAAATGATTTAAATACAACACACCACTATCGCGACAGTGTTGGCAACAGTTCTGGGGAGCTATCTGTTCGCTGCGTCTGCGGATGCCGGGGAAATTGAAAATATTTCAAAGGTCAACAGCAGCGTTCGCGTTGATGCCGAGCGTCAGGTGGGAGATGTATCATCGGTTAATGGCGGGATCGACCTGGCACGCGGCGCACTCGCACGTGATGTGCATACTGTAAATGGCGGTATAGACCTGAGCGACAACGTTGAAATCGATAGCGCGGAAACAGTAAATGGCGGCATTCGAGTTGGCACTGATGTCAAGGTGAATGGCTCACTGGAAACTGTCAACGGCGGTATACGCACAGATGGCGGAACGGTAATCGAAGATCGTGTGCGCACAGTCAATGGCAAGATTCGCTTACATGAGACACATGTTGGCAGGGACGTACAAACTTCCAATGGCGATATAGAACTACGCAATAATACCGTTGTCGAAGGCGACCTGATTGTCAAAGGCCGACAGTCCTGGTTTGGCCGCCTGTTTAATTTCAATCACCGACCACCAACGATCACGGTTGATGGATCTTCCGCTATTCACGGGGATATTCACTTACATCGAGAGGCGGAGCTGAATATTGATGAGAATGCCGAAGTCGGAGACATCATTCGTCATTACTAGGTGCTGATATAATAAAAAAAGCGGGCCTGGCCCGCTTTTTTTACATCGTAAAACTACTATTGAAAGGATCATTCCTTGCGTTCGTAGTGACCCATCAACATACCTGTACCAAGCACATGACCCTCAATCGCTTCGAGCACCTGGTCCTTGTTCAGGCCAGGTTCAAGATCAAGCGCACTGTCCAGCGCGTAAACACGAAAGTGATAAGCGTGTAACTGACCATTGGCCGGAGGACGTGGACCAAAATATCCCGGACGGCGAGTGCCGTTCAAACCGTTGATCATGCCATCAAGACCGGCAATACCGGCAACTTCAGCATCAGTCGGAAGATTTGCCGGTAATCCGCCTGCGGCAGCCGGGATGTTATAGGCGACCCAGTGTACAAACGGGGTAGGCATCATACCCAACTCGACGACCTTGGGATCGTCCATAATCAAGGCCAGCTCTACTGCGCCTTCCGGCAGGTTGGACCAGGCCAGGTCAATGGACTGGTTGTCTCCATAAGCAGAATTCGCATCAGGCACCATGCCATGGTGGTCAAATGCAGAGCTGGTCACCGCAATTGTGTCTTCCATCTCGGCAGCAGTGACGGCATTGGCGAACATTAAAAATAGTGCAGCAGGGGCCAGCGCGTATCTTGCTATATTCTTTGTAATTGTCATTGTCATTCTCCTCATTAATTTAAAATCTATTTCTTTAGAACTCTATTTCTTGATTGCATAAGCAACCTGTTCCGCACGTTCGCGAAGCAGGTACTTTTGGACCTTGCCAGTTGAGGTTTTATCGATTGGACCAAAACAAACTTTCTTGGGTATCTTGAACCCTGCCAGCTCTTCCCGGCAATAAGCTATCAACTCATCGGTGGTCATCTCCGCGCCGGTCTTGAGCGAAACAAAGGCGCAGGGAACTTCCCCCCATTTCTCATCAGAACTGGCCACTACTGCAGCTTCCAGAATCTTGGGATGCTTGAACAGCACCGACTCTACTTCCAGAGAGGATATGTTTTCGCCACCGGAAATGATGATGTCTTTCGACCTGTCTTTGATCTGTGCGTAGCCATCAGCATGCCATACGGCCAAATCTCCCGAGTGAAACCAGCCGCCAGCGAATGATGCCTCGGTGGTCTTGGGGTTTTTCAGGTAGCCCTTCATAACCAGATTGCCGCGCATGAATATCTCACCCATGGTCTTGCCGTCTTTGGGTACCGGCTCCAGGGTTTCCGGATCTGCCACCATCATCTCATCCTGCAACGGCGCCCTCACCCCCTGTCTGGCCATTACCTCAGCGCGATCATCAACAGACATGTCCGCCCAATCAGGCTGTGGCGCACTGACCACACAAGGGCCATAGGTTTCCGTGAGGCCATAGACATGTGTGACGCTAAATCCCATGTTTTCCATACCCGCAATAACTGCAGCCGGTGGCGCAGCCCCAGCAGTCATGGCGCTCACCTTGTGCTCAATACCGCGCTTCATGTCATCCGGTGCGTTATTGAGAGTGTTAAGCACCACAGGCGCACCGCAAAAATGTGACACCTTGTGCTCTTTGATCGCATCAAATATGGCCTGGTCTCGTACATGCCGCAGACAAACATTGGTTCCTGCCACAGCCGCAATCGTCCAGGGAAAGCACCAGCCGTTGCAGTGGAACATTGGCAGTGTCCACAAGTAGACCGGATGCGAAATCATGTTCCAGCACATCATGTTGGATAAGGCATTCAGGTAAGCACCGCGATGATGGAATACCACGCCCTTGGGATCGCCTGTTGTGCCCGACGTGTAATTGAGGGAAATGGCCTGCCACTCGTCCTCAATCTGGAAACAACGAAAGTCGGCATCGCCTTTGGCGATGAACTGCTCGTAGTTGGTATCGCTCAAAAGTTCGCCATCGGTGTAATAGGGATCGTCGATATCGATCACTACTGGCCTGGTTTCAAGTAATTCCAGTGCCGCCTTGATCGTTGCCGAATATTCCTTGTCAGTAAACAGCACTTTGGTTTCGGCATGTTGCAAAATAAAAGCAATTGCCTTGGCATCCAACCTGACATTGAGGGCATTGAGCACCGCACCTGACATTGGCACGCCAAAATGCGCCTCAAAAGTCTCTGGTGTATTGGCGCCCATAAACGACACGGTATCACCCTTGCCTATCCCCATACTGATCAGCGCTGCCGCCAATTGACAGCTGCGGCTATAAGTCTCGCGCCAGGTGTAGTGAGTATCCCCATGGATGATTGACACCATGTCTGGAAATACACTCGCCGCACGCTCAATAAAATTAAGCGGGGTAAGCGGGGCGAAATTTGCGTTATTCTTATCCAGTGCTGTTTCGTAAATATTCATTTCAGTATCGGTTTGGCTTTTATTGTTATTGGTAATTTTCAGTAATCCGTTTTATTGAAAACACTTTACATGAAATCCATGTCGCCGGCTGTCAGCCACCAGGCTCCATATAACTTGTCTGACGGCGGGCCGGGATTCCAGCTATTGCAGGGTATCTCTATACCCAGTTCTTTGACCTGATCCTCAGGCTTTTTGATCTTATCCAACCATGCCAGGGTTATCCACATCTTCAGTCGACTGGTCTCACCACCTTGTCGCAACAACACCTGTAGTATATCGATCATTACCCGGGTCTGGGCCAGGGGGCAGACAATATCCATGAGCAAAGCTTCTTCCTCGTGCGCCATAATAACTGCCACGGCACGCAACACCTCACCCTGCCAGATGCCCATCACGCGATAACGGCCGGCTTTCGCATACGGGTGCTCATGATAGCGGTAATGCAGATACTGCGAGTCTCTAACCCCGATGATGCTGTCCGCAAAATCTGCTCTTTGAGAGTGCCACAATTCATTAATGTGACCATAGACATCTTCTTCATCCAGCGCCAGTGATTGCAGTGAATATTCAGTCAACTTTTCTATTGCTTCAGGTGCTACCTCAACAAATTCCAGACCTACGAAATCATCAGTTTTTTCATACAAGCCCAATCTGGTCGCAATGTTCATTGCCTTCTGATTGGGAAATCCAAACCCCAGCAAATGCTTAACGGTATAACCAATCTCGCGCTCGAGAAAAGTGGCGGCAGCCTTGAAAAACAAACTGCGCTTGCCATAGTGTCGGCGAATTTCCGGCAGCGCCATAACATCGCATACCTGGATTGCCGTGGCATCTGTGCCAAAATAGCTGATTTCCCGTGGCGCACCGCCATAATGTGACAATATCTCATCGCCCGGCGCGCGTCGTGCAACAACACAGACTCCCTTCCCCAGGCGATATTTCCAATGCCACAAGTCTGGATTAAATGGCGTGTCGAAGGCTGATTCGAAAACGGGAGCGACCTCAGCTGGCTCGAAGGAATCGATATCACCGTACACAACATTACAATAGGCATCAGAAGTATCAACCACTCTTTCAAGGGTGAACAGGTCAAACCCGCGACGCCCGCTGCCAAATTCCATATCTGCTTTGGTCAGCGCCGTCACCAGTTCTTCAATGTCGGATTGCTGAACTTCAAATTTTTGTACAAGCTCAGCTTCATGCTTGCGCAATAGACCCAGCATTTCCTGCAGAGATGGTCTGGCTGCGGCGCTAAGATCCTCTTCACTGGAAACCGGCAAACCGAGTCGCTCAGATAACTGCCGAAAAGAAGTCAGGTTCGCCAGCGGCGACCACTCAATCTTGCTGTCATCATGCAGAAACTCACCAAAAATCAGGCACCGCCCTCCTTCCTTTAGCAAGGAACGGATCTGAGTCAGGATGCTCAATTGGTCTAGGTATTTAAACGTACCTTCCAGAACAACAAAATCGAATACACCTTCTGCGCGGTGCTGTGTGATGGAAGATTGAATGACAGAAACTTTTGCCGATTCGCCTGACTGGCTCAGCCAGGTCACAATGGCTCCTGTACTTGCAAGGTGCTCGGCCAGACTCCGCAATGACTCACCACTGACCAGTACTTGGTATCCTGATTGCTGCCATTGGTTGCAACAATCAATCAATTTGTCAGCGAACAATGAATGCGCGTCAGCCAGATTGAGTGTTTGCGGCGCACTGCTGGGCCAGATGCCATAGCCAATACTGTCGACGCCTCCGAACTCCAGCTGCATGGTTCTGGCGTAGATATCAAGCGGGATTGGCAATTGCGAGGCATTCACTGCGTTTTGGCGGCTGCGGCTTCTTATAGAGGGTTGGCGCAGCAATATAACCCGCGCTCCGGCATTTGCAAAGCGAGCCCCGCCTTTGGCACTTGCCCCATGCGGCAATATGCCTCAGCAATCAAGACCCTCCCAACCTTCGATTGCGGTAGAATATTCAGATGAATCAACCCAATCGCATATTGGACCTGCTTAGCTTCCTCGTTCCTATACAGACGAATAAGGCCAGTTCTGCACGTCAAAGCTTGCAACGCCTGTTATTGCTGCGCGGGTTTGTCACGCTGTTCAGCGTAGCTGGCCTGCTGATTTTCTTATCGTTCTCCTCATTAGCGGTGCCACTGAGTTTTATTACCGCGCTGATTATAGCTGTCCTGATTTCGATAGCATTTGGCTATTGGCGCCTGAAAAAGCCCTGGGCTATCAGCAACACAGAGCTGTTTATCCACTTATTGGTAGATGCGTTTTTCCTCATCATTCTTTTATTCTATACCGGTGGCGTGAGCAATCCGCTGATTTCATACCTGTTGGTACTTCTGGCAGTCACGGCAACACTACTGCCGCGCAGTTACGTTTATTCATTTGCCCTGGGCAGCATTCTGGTTTACAGCTCTTTTCTGTTGCTCGACCTCTCCGTTGAGCATGATATGTCCGGCGGCGGCATTGATCAGGAGATGACATTTCAACTTCACCTTATAGGTATGTGGGTGATTTTCCTGGTCAGCGCAATATTGATTGCAGTGTTTATCACGCGAATGGCCAGTGCTATTCAGGTCAGGGAGATGCATCTGGCACGAGCCAGGGAAAATGAAATGCGCGATGAGCAATTGGTGGCAATAGGTACTTTGGCCGCCGGTACAGCCCATGCACTTGGTACCCCGTTATCGACTATGTCCGTGTTGCTAACCGATCTCGACAAACTTGATGCGCAACAGTTAAAGCAAGCTGACATCAAGGAAGACATCACACTTCTGCGCCAACAGGTGTCGCGTTGCAAAGATTCGCTGACACAGCTCATTCGGTATTATCACAAGGACAACGCCGAGATTGCCGAACAAACCTCCCTGGCTGACTTTGTGTCCGACATTAAAGACTACATCGTCAATATACACCCCAGCGCGAACGTGGAGTTTTCTCTGAATGCTGACCCCGAATATCTTGTGGCGTCAGATTTGAGTGTCAGGCATGCGGTAATCAATATCATCGAGAATGGTATTAAGGCAGCAACAGCAAGAGTGCTGGTAGAATTTGAAGTATCCAGCGAATTTCCCGAGCGCTACATAATAAGGATTCAGGACGACGGCCCCGGTATACCCACACAGGTCATGGAACGTATGGGACAACCATTTATCTCGATGCGCAAGGAAAGCATGGGCCTGGGAATCTTTCTTGCCAATGCCGCTGTACAAAGACTGGGCGGTAGCATCGAAATGTTTAATCTGCGAGCTGGCGGGGCCATGACAATCATCAAGCTCCCGCTGCACCCCGAAGAGAATTAGCATGTCAGATAACTCACTACTCCTGGTTGAAGATGACGAAACATTTGCGCGGGTAATCAGTCGCGCCCTGCAACAACGTGGATACGATGTGACCCATGCAGCTACACAGCATGACGCGGCACAGGAGATTGCCAGGCAAACCTTTGCTTACGCCATTCTCGATCTGAATCTCGGGGATCACACTTCACTGGAATTAATTCCCCTGTTACGCAACAGGACTCATTTAATTCGCATCCTGATTCTTACCGGTTACGCCAGTATCTCTACAGCCGTGGATGCTATTAAACTGGGTGCCGACAACTATCTCGCCAAGCCTGCTGACACAGATGAAATTGTCGCGGCATTGCTGGCGGAATCTCCACAACAGCGCAATGAGACTGTCAAGGAACCGATGGAACCGATGTCCGTCCGTCGACTGGAGTGGGAGCATATTCAAAAAGTATTGAAAGAGAATGATGGCAACATTTCTGCCACCGCCAGGCAACTCAAGATGCATCGCCGCACCTTACAGCGCAAACTACAAAAAAAACCAGTGGCCAAATAAACCGCTAGTCAGGACTGGGCAAGAGACCTGGCATGACAATACAGCCCTATCCCTGCAGCAGCAGCACTGATCAACTCAATCACTAACAGCTGCAGCATGAGGTCATTAAAAACCCCATCGACCAGAATACCCCAACCTCTGACCACGGCAAGCGCCGTGTAGCTGATGAACGCCAACAATAAACCGCCTGCCTGTAAATTTTGCTGCCACGCTGCCAGGATAAAATAAATACCCAGCGCCGCCATTAATCCAATGTACATGGTTTGCAGTTCGGTATATCCCACAGGATCCTGAAGCGTGACCCCCAGATTGGCAAACCAGTCGTGCGGATTCAGCACAAACAACAGTGCCAGCACGCAGTACATGATGCCGTTCATCCACAGAAACCACACTGGAAAGTAGCGCAGGAATTTCTCCATCACGTTAGCACCTAGCGTCGCGTCATTGGTGTGCTATTAAGATGGCGCCCACCATCCACCAGCAAAGTCTCACCAGTAACGATTTGGGGGCCAGTAATAAAATGCAGTATGGCCTCTGCCACCGTGCCAGCAGTGGCGGTCACGCCGAGTGGTGCCGCGTCCCTGTTGGACTGCATCAAGGCCTGATAGCGCTCTTCGCCAAAACCTTCCCGCAGCCACTCCCCTTCAATAAAACCCGGACACACGGCGTTAACCCTTACTTTCGGTCCCAACACTCGGGCCAGCGATAAAGTCATGGTAACCATGGCACCTTTGGAAGCCGCATAAGCAATACAACTACCTATGCCTGTCACAGCGGCGGTAGACGCCACGTTCACGATAGCGCCACCGTCTTCCTGTTCCTGCATCACTTCGTTGACCGCGCGAACCATTTGGTAGCTGCCAATGACATTGACCCCATAGATACGCTGGAAATCTTCGCTACTCAATCCTGCCAGATTGGCGTGATCGACAAATTTTGTGGTCCCCGCGTTATTCACCAGAATATCCACTCTTTGCCATTTATCCCGGGCAGCGGCCACCATGGCCTGGCAATCAGCGTCCTCTGCCACATTGCCACCACAGATGAGCGTTTCCACTCCGTGTGCTGCGCAGGCTTCAGCAACTTTGGCGGCCCCATCCGCATTGGAATTGTAATTGATCACCACATGGCAGCCCTGGGATGCCAATAACTGCGCTGTAGCTGCGCCCACACCGCTGCTGGAACCGGTGACTATGGCGACACGGTTTTGTAAATCTTTCACGCTAAACTCTCCTGCAAATATAAGGGTTGGCAAACTCGGGCTCAAAATAACATAAAGTTCGGCATAACCGCGCGCACTGTGGCCGACAACTGTTAATGGCCGCATTCTGCCAGAGAGATAAGGCACCGGATTTTTAATTGCTTTTGCAACCTCAAGGGTTACAATAGGTAACACTTCTAGCGCAATGAGTCGGAGGCAGTACTGCAGATCGCACATCTGCATACTCCAGCCATATCGGGCCCCGCGCTTAGGGGCGCTCAATAAAACAGGGAAGAAATTTCCATAAATTCTGAGTCCAGACAGCACTGTGGGACGTATATATACATCTCAACAGGCCCTGTCTCGCTGGTTGTGTGGATTAATACTTTAGAGCCGTAGGCCTGAACAGTAGGAGGCTGGAGTGAAAAAACAACAAGTAGTTGCGGCGACATTATTCACCCTCGTCGTTGTATGGATGGTTTTTCCGCGCGGTGCGCAAAGCACAAATGAAGAACCGAGTGAATCCGAGCCTCGTATTGTCGCTGCAGGCCAAAATCAGTCTGCCAGCGAAGACCCCAATGTGATCACGGTGCGGGCTGCCAATATTCGCCCGCAAACCTATGTCGAACGCATTCGCGTCCGAGGCCAGACCCAGGCCTACCGCCATGTCGAAGTTCGCGCAGAACAAGCCGGGCGCATAGTCGGCAATCCAATAGCACGCGGCGCGCGAGTCGAAGCAGGCGATGTGCTGTGTGAAATTGCTGTTGATAACCGGGCCGCTGAACTGAACGAAGCCCGCAGTCGACTTGAGCAGGCAGAATTTGAGTATCGTGGTGCGCAAGACCTGCGGGATCGAGACTTGCAGTCAGCTGTTGCAGTTGCCCAGTACAAAGCAGCCGTTGATTCTGCCAAGGCTGCAGTTACCCGCGCTGAACTGGCGCTGGAAAAAACTCGCATGGTGGCACCGTTTGCCGGCGTGGTCGAACAGCGGCAGGTAGAAGTTGGCGATCTTCTTAATGTTGGTGCTGTTTGTGCTTCAGTGCTCGATGACAGTCCGATGTTATTGGTCGGGCTGGTTCCGGAAAGTGACGTCAGCCAGCTTTCTCTCGGCGCCAGTGTAACTGCGGAACTAATTAATGGCGATGTGGTTGAAGGCGTCGTTACATATGTAGCTAGAGCCGCCGACCCTGTCTCGCGCAGCTATCGCATTGAGGCAGAAGTAGCCACCAATCAGGGCACCATTCGCGACGGCATTACTGCCGAGTTAATGGTGGAAACCGACGAGATACAGGCACACCTGATCCCCTCTTCAGCTCTCACCCTGGATGACAACGGCGACATGGGAGTGAAGACAATCGATTCCCGTAACGTCGTTCACTATGAACGCATAGAGATCATCGGTGACAACACTGGCCAGCTCAATCCTGGCATCTGGGTGTCTGGCCTTAGTGGCAACGTCACTCTTATTACCGTAGGGCAAGAAATCGTCTTTCCCGGACAAGTAGTTGAAGCCAACTTTGACTGGTCAAACCAACGCTAAATCTGTGCCGGACAAGCAATGAAAAACTATATTGATAAAGCTGTCTCCCGCTCTCGCACAATCCTGAGCGTGTTCGTCGCGGTCATGTTGACTGGATTCGTCTCCTATTTATCGATTCCAGTCGAGTTGAACCCTGATGTTGAAGTGCCGGTGATCATCACCACCATTATCCATGATGGTATTTCACCGGAAGATGCCGAACGCTTGCTATCAAAACCTGCAGAACTTGAACTTAAATCCCTGGATGGCATTACGCAAATCAGCTCGTTCTCCAGCGAGAATGCGTCCACAGTAATTACTGAATTTGATATAGATTTCTCATCCCAGGATGCCCTCACCGAAGTACGCGAAGCTATCAATCGTGCCAAGGCGCGATTCCCTCAGGACACTGAAGAACCAATTATCCAGGAAGTTTCTGCTGCCACCCTTCCTGTTGTACAGATAGCGATAGGCGGCAATGGCGTGCCAGAACGCGTACTGCTGAGAATCGCTGAACAACTGCAAAGGGAGATCGAAATTTTACCTCCGGTGCTCGAAGCTACTATGGTCGGCAACCGGGAAGAACTATTGGAAGCAGAGATAGATCCTTCACGACTGGAAACCTATGGCATTCCCAACTCGGCAATTATTCAAGCCGTAACCAGTAATAACCGACTGATTCCTGCCGGGCAAATGGATACCGGGCAAGGCAGTTTCTCATTCAAGGTCCCCGGGTTAATTGAAAACCCGGAGGACTTGTTTTCGTTGCCGCTCGCATCTAACGAGCTGGGCGTGTTGACCGTTGCTGATCTTGCCAATGTGCGGCGCACTTTCAAGGATGCTACGCGCTACTCCTTCGCCAATGGCTCACAGTCGATTTCATTGAATGTCATGAAGCGCAAGGGCGCCAATCTGGTCGACACAATGGGACAAATCGATACTGTGGTTCAGCGAATCCTCCCTACCCTGCCACCTGCAGTCGAAATCTCCTACATCAATAACACGGCACCTCTGGTTATCGAGCAAAATCTCGGCCTACAGGGAAATATGGCAACTGCAATGGTGCTGGTTTTAATCGTAGTGATCGCATCAGTGGGTGTGCGCTCAGGCCTGCTTGTCACACTGGCAGTACCATTCTCGTTTTTCTTCGCTTTCATTATTATCAGCTTACTTGGCTTTACCTATAACTTTATGGTGATTTTCGGGTTACTGCTGGGCCTCGGCATGCTGATTGATGGCGCTATTGTTATGGTTGAATATGCGGACCGTAAAATGGCAGAAGGCCTGGATAGCAAAGTAGCCTACAAGCAAGCTGTCGACCGTATGTTCTGGCCGATTATGGCCTCAACAGCCACTACCTTGGCTGCATTCTTGCCGATCATGTTCTGGCCGGGTGTATCAGGACAATTCATGAGTTATCTGCCGATCACGGTTTTCGCTGTGTTGATTGGCTCCTTATTCTATGCACTACTATTCGCCCCCACCATAGGCTCGTTGCTAGGTAAATCCAGTGACGCGAGTGCCAAGTATTTGCGCGACCTTGAAGAAGGCGATCCTGAAAAAGCCAGCGGTATCACCGGCTTTTATGCGAAAGTATTGAAGCTGGCCGTGCGTATGCCGGGTACCGTATTTATACTGAGTATTGTCACACTGGTTTCGATCGTCGTTGCGTATGGACAATTCGGCAAAGGTGTCGAGTTCTTCACTGGTGTAGAACCAAACCAGACCCGCATTCAAGTGTTCGCCCGTGGCAATTTTTCTCCGGCAGAAACCCGTGACATCATGCTGGATGTGGAAAGCCGCATTCGGGAAGTCGGGCACTTTAAGGGCATCGTGACACAGTCTGGTGCTGGCCAGCAGATGGGAGGCGATCAACAAACCGCGCCCGACCTTGTTGGGTCAATTTTCATTGAAATGACCGATCGTCGTGACAGAAATGTCGATGGCTTTGAAGTGGAAAGTCTCTACCGCGAAGCTATTTCCAATATTCCAGGTGTACGTGCTGAGGTAGCTACAGTTGAGCAAGGCCCTCCCGTGGGCAAACAAATTCAGTTGGAGCTGGCTGGCGAGGACCTCGAACTATTGTTTTCAGAAGCCGGTCGTATTCGTGAGTATATGGAAAACGACATGGAAGGCCTGATTGATATTGACGATACCGCGCCGGTTCCCGGTATCGAGTGGGAGTTCGTTGTCGACCGTGCACGCGCCGCCATGTTCGGTGCCAGTATGGCTGAGATCGGTACTGCCATTCAGCTAATGACGAACGGCGTATTCATGGGAGACTATCGACCCACAGACAGCGAAGAAGAAGTCGATATCCGGGTCCGCTACCCGGCTGAATATCGCGGGCTCGACCAGATAGAATCTTTGCGCATCAGTACCGTCAACGGCCCTGTACCCATCAGCAGTTTCGTAACCCGTGAGGCCAAACCCGCAGTAAGCTCAATACAGCGCGTGGATGGCAATCGTGTAGTTTATGTCAGGGCCAATCCTGCGCCTGGTATTGTAGCCGATAACAAGTTGCAGGAGTTGGAGCAGTTTCTGGAAGCCAACCCACCGCCCTCGGATGTGTTTTACCAGTTTCGGGGCGCCAATGAAGAACAGGAAGCGTCAGCTGCATTCCTAGGGCAGGCATTCAGCCTGGCCATGGCACTAATGGCTATTCTGTTAGTGACACAATTCAACAGTTTCTACCAGGCATTGTTGATACTGTCAGCCGTATTGATGTCCACCGCCGGCGTTCTGTTGGGTTTGCTGACTACAGGACAAACATTCAGTGTGATCCTCACTGGCATAGGTATCGTTGCCCTGGCTGGAATCATTGTTAACAACAATATCGTATTGATAGATACCTTTAACTACTTGCGCCGTACCCATACAGACTGGAGTCTGGATGATGTCATTATTCACACTGGTATACAGCGTCTGCGCCCGGTATTCCTCACGACATTCACAACCGGATTCGGCCTGCTGCCACTGGCCATGCACGTGTCAATTGATCTGATCAATGCCGAGATTGAAGTTGGCGGTCCGATTACCTCACAATGGGTAAGCCTGGCTTCGGCTATCGTGTTCGGTTTGTCATTTGCAACAGTGTTAACGCTGATCGTCACCCCTGCCATGCTTGCATTACCTGACAGATTGCGAGGCATCGGTGCTGGCATTAAATCCCGGCTGGCGAGCACTCGCCCCAGTCTCAGCCACTGATAATTCATGTACGTGATGGCACTTTAATTCCGCACCTTTTTAATGAGAAAAAGCGGCCTCAGAAATGTTGGCCAGCTCTATTCTCACTCCACCTACTTTGCTTGTATGCACCAATTATTTTGTGTACAACCGAATTTCACTGATTTCAACTTGAGGGGATATCTAAACTGCAATGGGATTGTTGATCGCGTTTTTTCTGGTTAGCATTTTCTTTTCGTTCCTGTGTTCCATTCTGGAAGCAGTGCTCTTGAGTGTGACTCCAGCCTATGTGGGATTGCAGGAACAACGCAACGCCACGATTGCCAAAGATCTTTCCCGCTTCAAGGAAGATATCGACAGGCCACTTTCAGCCATTCTTACCCTTAATACAATTGCCCACACTGTAGGAGCGATCGGTGTGGGTGCACAAGCCTCCGCATTATTCGGCTCATCCACTATCTACTTATTTGGACAATCCATCCTGACTCTGGAGGCTTTGATTGCCGGCTTGATGACCCTGTGTATTCTGATTTTTTCGGAAGTTATCCCGAAAACTATTGGTGCGAACAACTGGGAAGTACTTGCCCCTTATAGTGTGCGCGTCCTGAAAGTCATGTTGTTCGCACTGGCTCCACTGATTTGGCTAAGCCAGTTCATCACACGCAACCTTAAGAAAGACAAAGACAAGCCGGTACTCACACGTACTGACTTCCTGGTCATGACACAATTGGGCAAGGAAGCTGGCGCCCTGGACGAAAGCGAGCAAAAGATCATTCACAATCTTCTACGCTTCAACAAAGTTCAGGTTAAAGACATCATGACACCGAGAATCGTCGTCATTACTGCCAGTGACGCCAGCACGATCAGGGAGTTTCACAACAAGAACAGCGAACTGCCATTTTCACGCATCCCGGTGTATCACGAGCATAATGACAATGTGACCGGTTATGTCCTGAAAGACGAAATTCTGCTCAATCTGGTCGAAGAAAATGGTGACAAACCGCTGCGGTCCATTAGACGTGAAGTCCTTGTGGTCCACAAGACTATGCCTATCCCCGACCTGTTGGATATGTTCATCATTAAGAAAGAGCATATGGCATTAGTGGTCGATGAATTTGGCGGGATGGAAGGCATCGTCACAATGGAGGACATTATCGAAACGCTGTTGGGGCTGGAAATAGTCGACGAATCTGACAATGCCGAAGACATGCAGGCACTTGCTCGCAAGAACTGGGAGCAGCGTGCCCGCCGCATGGGAATCTTGCCGATAGATGAGTCACTCAAGGCACGCGAAGTCGTGCAAGATAACGAAAAATAAATATCAAACGCTCGTTCGATATTTTTAAACGTAACGATCAAATACACGATTAGTGCAATGATGTATCCCCGCAAGAAGCCTTTCACAACTTGCGTCATTCAGTGGAGTTGGCGCTTGGCAAATAAGAAATGTCTGTGATAGTATCTTGCGCACTTTATGAGTGAGGGACACTAGGGATATGTCCACCTACACATGAAGAGCTAAAGTATGGGGCTTGGGAGTTTTTCTTTGTTCCCCCCTTTTCTAAAGCATTGAGTAACTTTCAAGTTTCCGCTTTAGCGCCTTATTCAAGATTCTTAAGCAATAAATCTAACCAATTTTTACTTCAACCATACCCCCTAATCTGAGTTGACGAATCAGGTTTACTGTTCGTTACGTATTGCAGTCGTGTCACTGAGTTTAAAATTTCGCGATCCATAAATCTGGCCAGAAGCCCAGCCAGCGCCTATGCACAAGGCACAAGCGTTCAAGTTTCCGGGGCGCGCTAGCTTTATTATTTAAAGGTATGGGAGTTAATCGAGTTCGTAGAATAACGAATCGCGTCGAGCAGACTGCTCTTGAGCAATGCGATGCCGCGTCAGGTCTGATGCCAGTGTCAGTTGTCTCTGACACATGACTATGTTCTTTTGCAGAAACTCAAGCTTCGGATGATCTGGATCGAGGAGTTGTTCCGCTATTTGCAAACGCTGCTTGTATAACCTGTTGGCAGCTCGCAAATGCTCTACCCGCTCTCCAAAAAGATTGTAGTTGTATGCGTTTACGTGCCAAACCACGACCTTTTGCAGGCCGAATTCCAGACGCGGATCATCCGGACTGTAGAGCCTTCTGTAGAGATGTTCCATATATCCAAAATGGGCGGCAACGGCTGACCAGTTTTGCAGAACTTCTTCACTTTCGATCAGGGCGTCGAGGATAGGTATCTGTGATTCGTGGTATAGACCGTAATTGATGCGAGAAATGTGTAAAGCCTGGCGATAGGAATCGGCAGCTTCTTCAAAACGACCCTGCTCAGCCAGGCTCGCGCCGAGTTCGGCTAACGGCTCCAGTAGTCGCTGGTCGTAAGCTCCATACTCAGATTCGAATTGCTCGAACCGCCGAATGCCCGGCAATTCAGTTTCGATATGGGAGAGCTCCGGAAGCAGTTCGTTACTGACACTCACACTCAGTGCCTGAGCATTTACTGTCACTGGGGCAAGTATGCAGAGCGAAACAGGAACAACGCAGTTGATTACAAACTGCTGGGGAAAATTGAAGAATTGATCAGTTAAATAATGTTTTATTTTATTCATACCGCTGATCCTGATACATCAGCAAATATCTCGTATCAGGGCAGTAGTTTCAATAAAAACCGTAACTAATTTTACATAATTGTTAAATATTTATGACAGTAACAATTTTTAAATTCAATAATATCAACAAGTTAAAAATAGCTGCACCATAATGATCCGTTTTTTGTCATTTTATCCCGTTATCGGTAGGTGCGGTTTGCAATCACTGCTTCAGCCATAATCAGCAAAATGACCAGGCTCAAAATCCACCACCAGATGCGCTGTGGCCGCTCCAGTTCTTCCATCATCAAAGCGGTTTGTGCCTCCCTTGACTGTATTGGGCTGGTGTCTGGATTAATTACTGAGTCGTAAAGCGTGGCAACTGCCATACGATCCAGATTGGATTCCTGCGGTTGAATATTGACAGCATAAACCTGCTCAAGACCTGCAAAATTGCTACGAATAAGTCCTGGCATCGTCGCTTCGTAAACATTGCGATCATTGGTAAAGGTGATATCGCTACCGTCGGGTGCAGTTGCGGATAGTCCGGTCGCATCCGCATTGGCGAGATTGATCAGGTCTCCGACCTGATATGCACGTTGTTTGGTTTCTGCCTGCACAAGATGACGCAAGGTCTGGTGTACGAAGGGTAAATACAGACTCTGCAATGGCAGATTGTTCCACTCGAGATCCAGACTGGAGGCGAACATTATCGCCTTACCTTCTCCCACGTCACGCTCGACCAGGGCAGGATCAGTATTGTCAAACTGCATGAGGACTTCGGCGGTATCTACTGCTGTCATGGACCAGTGTTCTGAAAAGCGCGCCGACCAGTCGCCGTTCAAGGGTCGTAATATGGGGTGCCTGCGATCGAAATCAGCGATCACAAGGTAGTCATCAATTCCCATGACACCGCGATTCTGTAACAGGGCCGGTGCGATCTCGCCAAACTGGCGATTGAATACTTCAGCTTCCACCCGATCTCCAGGTGCCAGTAATACACTGCCACCCCCTGTGACAAAATCGGTGACAGCCTGTGATTGGCTGGTGCTGAGATTGCCTACATTAAGCAAAGCCACAACATCACTCTGACGTAATGCGGTAGCTGTCAGTTCCTGGGGTTCGATAGATTGCAGCACAAACGGTGACTGCTCGTTGCTGCTGACCGCTAACCCGAACCAGTGCGCCTCATCATCAAACCAGTTTTCCGAGGCTTCACCATTGACCAGCAGCACGCGAATCTTGGGTAATACATCCACTGTGAAATGATAGCTGTTGTCGACGCTGAACCCATCGCCAACCAGACGCACTTCTCCCACATGGGTACCTTCGGCAGTAAACTCGGTGGTAAAGGTGACAACCTGCTCAGAACGATCAGTCAGATCTATTTGTTGCCGATCCAGCACTTCTCCATCCACGCTCAGACTTACTTCGCCGCGCCCGAGATGCTGTGATCCCGTGGAGCGCACACGCGCCAGAATATTCTGAGCACTGGCCGCTTCCAGTAATTGCTCAGGCGAACGCACATCAGTGAGAGCGAGATTCGAGGTTTCATCACTGCCCACGTCAATTCCGGTAAATGCTACCCCTGGTGCCAGTTTCCAGCTTTCTTCATCGCCGCTCACGCCATTGGATTGAAAATCCGATATCAGGTAAACCGCCCGGTTCTCATACCGCGACGCTTCGAGTAACTGATCCGCCAAACGCAGATTTGGCATGTAACGCGTAATACCATAACCTGCTTCCTCCATGCCGGCTATAACACTCCGCACCGAATCGATATCAGTAGTCAGTTCGCGCACTGTATCAGCGGAACCGGAGAAGGCCACAAGTGCCACCTCGTCGCCCGCGCCCATACCGTCTATCAGGTCGAGCGCCTCTTGCCTGGCACGTTCAAAATGGTCGTCATAACGCATACTCATTGAGGTATCGAGCACGATAACTGCCGATTGCGGATCAGCATCAAGCAACCGCGCAACAGTCTGGTCAAACAAGGGACGGGCAAAGGCAATGACAAGCAGTGCAATTACGGCTGAGCGCAGTAATAACAGCAGCCACTGCTGAATTTGTTGAAACAGGATAAGTTTCTTGGAGGTTTTTTTCAAAAACCGGATAGAGCTGAACATCAATTTGGGCGGCTTTTCCTTGCGAATCAAGTGAATCGCAATAGGAATCAGGGCCGCCAGTAATCCCAGCAAGAACAAAGGTGTCAGGAATACCATCTAGAAGCTCCGTGCCCGCTTTGACATGTAAGCCGACAGGGCTTCGTCCAGTGGTGACGCAGTATTCATCAGGCAGTAATCCACACCACTTCTCTGGCATTGTTTTTTACACTTGGCCAAAAACTCATTGAGGTTATCCAGATAGGCCTGGCGGATAGCCGCGGGCGAGGTGATATAGGACTCATTGTTTTCCATATCTATAAACTCTGATGCTTCATTGAAAGGAAAATTCAGCTCAGCATCGTCCATAACCTGAAACACAATGACGTCATTCCCCATGGCGCGCAGATTCTGGAGCATCCCGATGATACGGTCCTCGTCGTCCAGCAGGTCAGTAATAAGCACAACCATACTTTTCTTGTTCAGTGATGAAGCCAGGTCTGATAACGGTTTGACAGTATCCGTCTTGTTGCCTGCTTCGACCTGGGCCAATGCCCGTAAAATTCGCATCAGGTGCGGTTGGCGACACCGCGCCGGAATATATTCCTTTATCTGCTCGTCGAATGTGATGAGCCCGACAGCATCACGTTGTCGCATAATGAAGTAAGACAAAGCAGACGCCAGTGTTACACCGTAGTTAAGCTTGCTCATGGAGCCCGAGGAGTAACTCATGGAAGCACTGGTATCGAGCAGGACGACACAACGCACGTTGGTTTCATCTTCGTACTGCTTGATATAAAACTTGTCACTGCGCGCGTAGAGCTTCCAGTCCACATGCCGCATATCATCACCGCGCTGATAGTGGCGATAATCGTTGAATTCAACACTAAACCCTCGATGCGGGCTCTTGTGCAGACCCGAAAGAAATCCCTCAACGACAACTCGCGCTCGCAGTTCGAGATTGTCGAGCCCGGCCAACACGGACGGGTCGAGAAAGTTGATGGATTCACTCATCTATTTTTACCTGCCTATAATTCGGAAGCTGGTGCAGGCACTTCATCCAGCAGACGCTTGATGACATCGTCAGTGGTAACCCGTTCTGCCTCGGCATGAAAGTTCAGCAGGATCCTGTGGCGCAATACGGAAGGCGCCAGTGCGCGCACATCACCGTACGAAACATTGTAACGGCCCAGCAGAAGTGCCCTGACCTTGCCAGCCAGAATGAGATTTTGAGATGCTCGAATACCTGCGCCCCAACTCACCCAGTCCTTTATAAACTGGGGCGCCTTGTCTGACTGAGGCCGCGAGGCATGCACCAGACGCACGGCATACTGGATCACCGCTTCTGCGGCTGGTACCTGACGGGCGATGCGCTGGAATTCAAGGATATCTTCGCCACTTAATGGATGTGCCAGCGCATTGTCCTGGGTCTGTGTGGTGCTATTGACCACTTTTACTTCGTCTTCTTCCGACAAATAACCCAGCTCAATCTTGAACATGAAACGGTCAAGTTGCGCCTCTGGCAATGGGTAGGTCCCTTCCAGTTCAATGGGGTTCTGTGTTGCCAGTACGAAAAACGGCTGGGCCATGGGATGCGTCACACCTGCTGCTGTCACCTGCCGTTCCTCCATGGCCTCAAGCAAGGACGACTGGGTTTTGGGAGGTGTACGGTTAATTTCGTCTGCCAGCAGGATATTGGTGAAGATAGGACCTTTAACAAATGTCAGTTTGCGCCGACCATCTTCCTCTTCTACTACTTCGGCACCGACTACGTCAGCAGGCATTAGATCGGGAGTGAACTGAATACGACTGAAGTTAACCTGCAGGATATCGGCTACGGTTTTAATCAGGAGTGTTTTTGCAAGACCCGGCACACCGGTAACCAGACAATGGCCACCGGCAAAGAGAGCGATCAGTAATTCATCGATAATTTCTTGCTGACCAATAATAACTTTTTTGATCTCGCCGACGATCTGGTCCCTGCCTTCCTGCATTCGCTTTACCAGAACCAGGTCATCCTGATCGTCAATTGCCGCGACTTCTTCTATTTCTGTCATGTTATTTCTGTCCTTCAGTGACTAAACGCATAAATTAGAAAATTGATACCTATCTTGTAGGCCTCATTAGTATATTTGGTGGGATACGAAGCAAGGAAAGTGTGCTCCCAGCCATCGCCCAGGTCGGTATTGTAATTGGCTATCATCATGACCCTGCCGTCATCGTCCAGCACTGCATATATCTCGGGCGGATAGCTTGGGTCATCAAGATTCATGAAACCACCGTAATCCCAAGTCACCATACGACCGGGCACTTGTGCCACCTGGTCAATATCAAAAAATGTGTGGAATATTTCATGACTGGTATCGAGTTGTACGATCTCACGCTCGGGGAATATTTTGCCGATTTCCATGAACATGTCATCCAGATGTGGCTGACCCCAGAAATCATCCACCATGACAAACCCGCCGCGAAACATAAACTCGCGCAAAGCCTCAATTTCTTCAGGTGAGAAGTTCGGCCCGCTATAGGATGATCCGATAGGCACTCGCTTCCAGTTCATGTAAAGAAAGATGTGCTCATACAACCGAGGATCAGTGAGTTCGATAAAGTCATGATTGCGCGGATTGGTTTCGATATATGTGTAGCGCTGCACACCACGCAAGAAATTTTCATCGGAGTCCGGGTAGTCTGTATCCCACCAGCCACCACGTCGACCGAAGCCAAAACCACCTCTGCCACCACCGTGATTGGTATAGCGCCCCCGCATCCACGTGAACTCGGTGATTTCATCACCATAAAGAGACGCCATGTCTTCCGCGTCCTCGTTATTTCCAAACTGCATCACCTGCGCCGCGGTCACACACGGCAATAGCAAAGTGCCAGCAAACAACAGACCTGTGAGAAAGCGAGTCACTAATTGCTGGCTCCATCAACAGATTGCAAAAGTATTTCCTGTGCACGCCTGAAACTTGGCGCAATTTCGAGTGCAAACAGCACATTCTGCCGTGCCGCATCAGCCTGACCATTGCGCAGATAGGCTTCGGCAAGATCAGTACGAGCTTCCACGGGATCGTTAATATCCAGATTTACCAGCACCTCATACTCGGTGACAGCCGCTGCAGTGTCACCCATGGCTTCGGCCAGTTCAGCCTTTAACAGATGCACATCGCTACGGTAAGGATCCACTTCCAGTGCGCGGCTTATGTAATATTCTGCGCGCTCAAAGTTGCTACTCTCCAGCGCAGCGTTGGCCAGTATCATCGCCGAATCAATATCATGCTGCTGGTTTTGCAGAAGCAATTCCAGTTGTGCCAGTTGGGCTTCACGATTGCCTTCCTGCTCATAAATTTGCGAAAGCACCAGAGGCGGACTGGGATAACCAGTATAGGTAGGCAGTAATTCATAAGCCTGATTCAGGAACTGCTTGGCTTCAGTAAAGTTTTCTTCCTTGAATAGTACGATGCCAAGTTGCAAATAGGCCTGGAAATCACGTGGATTGTCTTCAATGCGTGAACGCATGTGCTGCTTGAGCGAAGTATTGTTGTAAAGTTCTGCCAGGATGGCACTAGAGTTTTCCCTGATGCCATGACCATGACCTTCGCCTTCATCGGGTACGTCTTCATTGTGCACATAGACGTTAATTTCAGCCACGCGTTGGTCTATCCAGCCACGAAAGCGTGAATCAAATTCATTCAGTGATATATCGAATACCTCGTTAAAGCGCACATCATCATCTTTGATAAAAGCATATTCCTGCACCAGATCCACGAGCTTGTCGAAGCCGAACTCTCTGGCGATAAAATCCACAACCAGGTAAGACTGAAAATAGGCGAAACCCAGATCGGCGCTGTTACGCGCACCGCTGAAACCTGAATTCAGATCCCGAACGTGTAACAGCTTGTCTTCTCTGGCGGCTCGTACCAGATCCAGCCCCTGCTCACGCCCCCAGTATGGTCGGCCTTCTTTTTCTTCATAGACTGAAATGCCTTCCGAGAGCCAGCGTGGCATGCGATTAGCGGTCATCTGTAAGGTAATGACATGCATGAATTCGTGCCAGACAATTTCCTGCCAGTTGGCAGATAGCGTGTCAGGAGAAATCAGAGTGACAACTTTGCCAAAACAAATGCCAACCAGCGGCCCGATATCGGGCAGTCCCACCGAGCGCACTGCAAAATCTTCGGAATTCTCAAATACCTCAATCAAAATTGGCCCTTCCGGTTCAAAGCCATACTTCGCGGTCAGCGTATCCCAGCTTTCTTCGAGCAGCGGCTCCAGATAAGGCCAGAGAATATCGGCGTCCCTTTCGCTCATATGCACTTTGAAATGCTCGCTATCCAGCGTCGCATAAGTTTCCAAAGTATCAAACACAGTAAGCATGTTTGAAGTCATCACATTAAACGGGTCATTCTCAAAACCGATTTCCAGGTTACGCTTGCCCTCGCCTTCTTCGCCCAGGCGGATCAGATTGCTCCCGAGTATTGTGTAACCTTCCCAATATTCCCGATCGGCTGCGATGGCTGCTCGAGCATACTCAACGGCTTCGGTGAAGCGATAGTTATTGCCGAAACTGTCTGCGACATCACCAAGGAAGTGGGGATTGGCGGGACTAAATGCATCTACCCTCGCCAGATAGCCCGCGTAATCGTCCATACGTTCTTCCAGTGCAGCCGACGCAGCGAGCACACCAAGGGTGTTGAGCGCCTCCGGATTCAGGTCGAGCACGCGGTCAAAATAATTCTGGGCCTCTTCTTCACGGCCATTGCGCAGTAATAACTGACCATAGGTCTCCATGGCCGGTACGGAGTTAGGATTAATAGCGAGCGCTCTCTGCAATGCCCGTTCGTCGCCAACTACGCGCGCTATGCCAACCAGTGCCGGAACATAGCGACCATTGATATCCAGTGCATCCTGATAGCCGCGCTCTGCTTCTGCTGCGTTGTATTTCTCCAGAAACAGGTCAGCCCAGAGAGTGTGAGCCTCCAGGTTGTCAGGGTTGGCCCGGGTTGCTTCATTAAAAAGGCTGTTGGCATCATGGAAATAGCCTTGTAACCAGCTTGCCAGGGCGATCATCGTGACCTCTTCTGAAGAGAAAACAAGACCGTCGTTATAACGCTGAATTGCTTGCTCCAGTACGATTGAGGCTTCCTGCTTGCGCCCCCTGAACTGCAGCAGGCTGCCGTATTGGACGAGGGCTCGCACCGGTGGTTCGAAATTTTCCGCAACCACAGTGTCCAGGATTTGAAGTGCTTCACTGGACTGACCTGTTATGCGTAACACTTCAGCCAGTTGGGTACTGATGAGCGGGAAGCGTGCATAGTCAGAATCTTCAATGGCGTCGCGGGCGACACGGGCTGCTTCCTGATAGTTGCCCATGAAGGCGAAGGCCTTGCTGGCACCAACAATGCCTTCATTGCGGTCAAGACCATCAGCCATCTGGAAAATTTCGCTGGCTGCCGCATACGAGCCGTTCTGCAACAGGATTTCTCCCCGATACAGTGGAGATTCATCCTGCGCAGAGACCACGGAGGTCAGCGCCAAACACAAAGTGCCAATGGTGAGTTGGATTACCTGGTGCTTAATATTGAATTTATTGTGCGACGAGTTCATTGAAGCGTCCTGTAGTTCGTGCCAGTTCAACTAATAGTTCTTCCATCTGTTGCCAATAGTCAGCCTCGAGAAAATCAGCCTTGCGACCGCGCAAAATGAATACCGACCTTTCCAGTTCCTGCATCTGCGCCTTCAGAGCGCGCGCCGCAGGACTGAGGTTGGCGTTGTCATCTTCCAGCTTGTCGATGTAGGCGATTTCTGCCAGCCGACCATCAACCTCATTCACTGTTGGACTTAACGTGAATAGCGCGTCGCCATTGTCATCCAGGCCGGCGTGTTCAGAGGCGAGCCTGCCTTGATCAGCGTACCATTGTTCTACGCTGGCCTTGGCGTAGTTGAACGCTTCCAGCATGGAGACACGGTTGTTCTTGTCGCGGTCGCCATTACGCTGATCCAGTGCCTCGATAAAGTAGCCGGAGAAAATCGGATCATAGCGCTCTGTAGGCGAACGTGTTGAAGAAATCACGACACGACCCTCACTGGAAAGTGATGCCGAGAAGCCATAACTGGCACTCGTGGTATTAATGATTACTATGTCCTGCTGCTCAAACTGATCCAGCAACTCGGCAAATTCAATTCCGGTAATATCCGGCCCGACAATATTGAACTTGGCCTCTTCTTCTGCGCCAGAACCATGTCCAATCAGATACAACGTGATCTGGTCACCGACCTCGACGCGTGCCAGTAAATCATCAAGAGCCTGTTCAATACCTTCCTTGGTGACTGCACCATCGATGCGGGGATTATCGGGATCAGCCTCTGCACCCCGGTCATAAAGCAGCACGATATCTTCCGAACTATAGCCATAGTCGCGGCCCAATATGTCATGCAAGGAAAAAGCCCACTGGCGGAAGCGAAAACGATTTTCCTCGCCCACTGTTGGCCCGGCCATGATCACCACATACTTCGAGGATTCTGGAGATTGCAGGAAAAAGTTATTGCCCGGTTCCAACCCATTTGTCTGGGCCTGCAGAGGCGAGTGCGCCAATAAGAGCGCTGCTAAACTCAAAGATAAAATTCCTGTTAACTTCATGACAAACCTTTCATGCGTCGTGTAAACCAATCAATACACAGCAGGACGATAAGCAGACCCAGCAACCAGGGTTGATCCCAGAGGTCGTACTGCACTTCTCTGGAGTAGGCATTCGGAGTGAACTCGACAGTGTCAGGCAATGCGCCAAGTCCAGCGAGATTGAAATAACTACCACCGCTTGCCTCAGCGATACGCGTCATAAGACCTCGATCCATCTCGGCATTGGTATATTCACGCAGCGACGGCGTAACTACGAATGCGGTGCGCTTTTCGGCACTGCTTTGATCACCTTCACCAGCGGCACTCGTCACATCAACAAGCAGGCTGTAGACACCTTCGTGTTCTGCAACAAAACTGGAACGGTATACGCCGTCCTCTGCAATATCCCACTCCATCGGTGTATCTGTTACCTGATCCTGCGGATCCGTGGATTGCAACCAGAGTGTGGCATTGTTATCCGGTTCATAGCGATCATCCAGGATACGTGCCGTAATATTTACCATATCACCCACGTTATAAAATTCTCGATCGAAATCAATTGTGATGCGCTCCGGTGCCGATACTGCCAGCCATCGCAACATTTGCCGCCACAGTGTTTCCTGCGATTGGTCCTCAGATGGCATCATCATCTGCCAGCGCCAGGTGCTTGCAGTACTGATTGTCATGCTGCGGCCGCTGCCATAACGCTGGTTGGCAATAATTGGCAAGGCCTGGTTCTGATATTGCAAAAGCGGGTGTTCCAACAGCACAGTGGCACCGGGCTTTATACGCCCTGCCACATAGACACCCTGCAATTGGGGTAGCTCACCCCAGCGCGCGCGATTGGCTGAATCCTCACTTGCCAGTCTCAGCAGTGGCGAAAACTCACCATTATTTGTCAGCCGTGGGAAATAGAGTTCTCCGGCCGGGTGATTACCGCGGCGAATACCGCCACGCAAATGGCTGGGCAGGAAATTTTCCTGAACCAGCGTAATCGGCAAAATATCCGCGATCGGTGTATCAGCAAAGTCTTCATCGATCATGCCGTTCATCAACAACCCGCCGCCACGCTCGGCGACAAAATCCTCGATCATCTGTAACTGGTCAGCATTGAAGAAACTCTCTTCGATATCGCCAAGCACAATCGCCTCGTAGGCATATAGCGTTTCTTTGTCGCGCGGGAAGCCTTCAGCAAGCTCTGTTGGCGAATTGATTCCCTGACGATAGAATTTTTCGGGTCCCGTCTGCAGATAGGTTGCCAGCCTGATGGAGTCATCCCCTTCGACGGCACGGCGAATGAATTTGTACTCGTTCCGCGGATGACCTTCTATATAAAGAATGTCCAGTGCTGGCTTGTCTGTATTGTCTACCAGAAAACTATACTGATTGTTCTGGGCGATGATCTCGCCTTCCAGCAGCTCTACATTGAGATCGTAAACAATGAGCTCGGGGCGTTCCGGAGTCAGCTCCAGATCAAAGCGCCGGGTCACTCCCTCAGCATCAAGCACCACAGGCTCACTGACTACCACGGTGTCGCCATCATTGATTGTCAATTCAACCTGACGCCCTGCATAACCACGGTGATTGATAGCTACCTGAACAGTAAAGACCGAGCCCTCCAGCACCGTTTTGGCAGCACTGACATCGACGATGCCTACGTCCTGGGGAATATCTTCCTGGCCAATACCCACAGTAAAAATGGGCACCTGGCGATTACCGAATGCCTGCGCCGCAATCAACGGATCGACGTCGCTATTGTCTGCGCCATCCGACAGCAACACGATGCCGCCCAGTGGCAGACCGTTCAATTGATCGTCAACATACTGCAGGGCTTGACCGATGGAGGAAGCGGTGCCGGCCTCTCCCAAACCATCGATATTGGCAATTCGCTGGGTTGCCCCATCGAAGCGAAAACTGCGTAGTTGAAAATTCTCGGCCAGATCATCTGCAACGCCGCCGGCGAAGAAACGCTCCTGTATGGCTTGCAAGCGAGATTCATCACTTGGCAGGTCTTCAATAGTCATACTCTGCGAAGCATCCACGAGGACACCAAGATAGGTTTCCTGTGGTGAGACCTGCGACGTAGTGACGATTGGACGCAGCAGACAAAACAGCAATAGTGTCAGCACCAGCGAGCGCAATCCGATGAAATAGAATTTCCAACCCGGTGTGAGTGGTCGGGTCGTCTTGCGATAGGTAAGCCAGACCAGCGCGATTATCGCCAGCACCAGTAGTGCAAACATCCACGGACTGACGCCATAGGCAAAAGTCAGTGAGCCTTCGCGAAACGCAGTCAGGAGATTGGGTTCAGTGTATTGCATTGCTAGCGGGTCTGGTCGGCAGAACCCTGGTTTTCTGACAATACGCGGTAGTATTCCTCAACCAGGTCCCGATACTCCTCTGGGATGTCTTCATCAACTGTGGCGTAAATCTTTTCGTTGATATTTTCCAGTTCTGCCTGGGCGCGCAATGCGCCTTCCAGTTCCACGATTGGTTGTAGCAGTTCAGCGAACAGCTCCGGCTGATTAAGGAAATCTTCAATATCTTGTTGTGTCAGCTGCTGACGAATTGAACGCGCGTTGCCGATTTGCGAGTTATTGCCATCGGTACGAATTTCGCCACCACCTACCGGATTATTCTGGTCTCTGTTACCACCGCCAATTTGGCGCCGACCTCCCTGACCTTGCTGACCACCCTGGGCCTGCTGCTGTAATTGTTGCGAAAGCCCCTGGGCCAATTGTTGTGAACGAGCCAGCTGGTCACGCATCTCGCCAATAGAAGGTGTGCCACCTTGCCCTGGTTGCTGGTTGCCTTCACGCATCGCCTCGGCCTGGGCTTGCAAGTCTTCGACCTGTTCACGCAGCGCTTCAGCATCACGGGCAGCTTGTTGCAGCTGGTTAGCGCCAGTTGCCTGCGCCGGGTTAAGGGTCGCCAAACTCCGCGCCAGTTCTTCCAGACTGCCTTCGATTTCGCGCTCTATGTCCACCGACAGGTTTACCATGCCATTGCGCAAAACACGGTTGCTGGTCTGCATTTCTTCCTGAATCGGCCGCAATTCGCGTGCGGCCTCCTGCGCCTGCGACATAAGGCGTTGATCCTCATTGTCGCCTCTGGCAATGATGGCACGAAGCATGTCTTCTATTTCTTCCAGATCGCGTTGCTGACGTTGCTGTGCTTCTATTAGCTCATCCAGGGACTCATCATTGCGCGCATCCTGCCGGGTCTGGCCCAGACCCTGTTCACGGCTGCTTTGCTCCAGAGCCTGCTGCAAATCGCGCTGTTGCTGAAGCAAGCGTTGTCCACGTTGCCCCAGATTTTGTGCCAATTGATTCACTGAGCGATCTGCTTCCTGATTCAATTCCTGTTGCTGCTCACGGAGATTTTCCAGAGCTTTTTGACTGCGCGCCGCCGCAATGGATGCCGATTCACTCTGGGCGGCTTCCTGCATCTGCTGCGCGGCTCTTTCCAGTGCAGTTTGCGGTTGTTGTTGCTGTTGGCCGCCACCGGAAGATGAAGAACTACTGGATGCCTGTGATTGGGATTGCGAAGAATTCTGGCTGCTCTGCTGGCTTTGCGAGGACTGCGACTGCTGGCTGCGTGACATTTGCTGCGCCAGTTGCTGCACTTCACGACTCAGTTGCTCTTGCTGGCGCATCAAGCGCTCCAGTTCCCGACGCCGTTGTTCCTCGGTCATCTGATCTTCACGCCGAGCCAGATTGCGCTGTGCCCGTGTTAAACCCTCCTGTCTGCGTGCAAGCTCCTCCAGTGCGTTGGCTTCCTCGCTGTTTTCTGCGCCTCCGCCACCACCTGGGCTATTGGGTGTCTCGTAACGATTCTCCAATTGCCCTAATTCCATCTCAAACAGTTCGCGCAAATCTTCGCGCTCCTGTTGTGCACCGCCACCACCGCCACCACCGCCGCCTTGTTGCATGCTGACCTGTGTGCGATTGATACTGGCTTCGGCTTTGAGAATATATTGCAGTGCCTGTTGCTCGGGCTTCAGTGCACTGTTGACTTGCTGAAGGCCTAACTCATTGGCGGCGATATTCATCTGCTCAATAGCAAGAGACAGATTTTCTACAGCCGCATCATAAGTATCATCGGAAAAATTAAGACGTTCAGCCAGCCGGTCTATCGACATGCGCGCCCGACCAGTGGCTTCCATTTGTGACTCGGCGATAATTTCCGCATCAGCGGCAAAATCTTCTGGTGACACCTGGCTCTGTCTGTTCTTCAATTTCCAGGTTGCAGCAATAATATCTTTTTGAATGCTAACCAGCGCACTACTGTCGGCATTGCCACCCTGACCACCACCGGCACCCTGCCCGCCCTGCATACCGCTGCGACGGAACTCCTGGTCGGTGGGGATCACCTGCAGGAAATAGATGTCGGAAATAACCTGATTCGGTCCTTCCAGGCCGTTATTATCTGACAACGTCAGGTAGTAGCTGACAAAATCACCCGGTTCTACCTGCAAATCTTCCAGATAGATCAGTTCGTTGCCGGAAATTTCACGCACATTGGGTTCGCGCAGGAAATCCACCGCAACTTCATCAGCCCCCACGACGCTATAGTTCAGTTTAAATTCACTGAGCCCATAGTCATCTGTTGCATCTACCTCGAGCACCACTTCTTCGAGGGGCATTACTTCCTGATCCCGGCCGGGACGCCTGAGCGCCAGCTCGGGCGGCGTGTCTTCAATTGCCCGTATGAAATAATCCAGTGGGTTACTGCTTTCGAGATCATCGAAATCGGTCGCCTGAACTCGATAGACACCATCCTGATTTACAGTAAACGTGGCCGTGCCGATATTGCCATCGAGAGTGAGCGGTAGGTTGGCATAAGCCGGTGGCAAGCTGGCAAGTTCTTCCTCATCATCGATATAGCGTTCTTCAAATTCAATCGTGGCGTTGGCCACCGCCTTGTTGAATGTAATCACCATCTCAACTTCGGTACCCTCGGGCACCACCATATCGCCACTGTCTTCCTCTACCAGATCTTCAAAACCGGTATAGGCAGGATAATCAAATGCCAAATCTATTTTTTCCACCTGGGGCAAATCAAACAGTGTTATTTGATATTGCGGTGAACTCTGCTCTCCACGCTCGTTGAATGTGACATAGTAAGTCGTGTCATCTTGCAGTGCCGGGATGTAGTAGCTAAATGTAGCACCATCGCTACCACTGCCATCGCGTGACATGGAAACATCACGCCAGTTGACGTTGTCATCCTGCAAACGCAGGTTAACGGATCCAGGAATCGCGTTATTTACGCGCGCGAGAATGGTGACGCTGTCGCCCCGTTGCAGTTCCAGGTCTCCAGGTTCAACGCTCAATTCGATGTCGGGCAGCACTTCGATTACGGGACGAGGCTCAGAAATAGCAAAAGGCCAGGCAATTCTGCTACCGGCGTTCAGTAGTCCTTCTGAGTTGATAAATAATACAGCAACAGCCAGAACCACCGCAGTGGCAGAAGCAAACGACGCATAGGACGCTCGCGCTGGAGTGACTTGGGCGACACGAATTTCCTGTTGCTTTACATGCTCCTGTGCATCTTGCCAGAGCTGGCGGATAAACTGCTGCGATACACCCTTGCGATCCTGCGTACTTGAAGTGTCGCCAAATTCAAGCGAAGTCAGCAGGCGCTGTTCGAGGTCGGGAATCTGGTCTTCCACATAATGTGCCAGACGGCGGTCATCTGTATGCCGCAGTCGCATTATCCAGACCAGCCAGGCCAGCAACCCGATTACTGCTGTTGCTGTCACGGCGAAAATAATAATACTGCCCAGCTTGTTTGGCTCCAGCCACACAGTAATGCTGCTTGCCAGCAATACCACGATTGCGCTCGCAATAACGAAGTAGCTGCCTTGTTTCAGTATGAACAGAAAGCTGCGTCTGCGGCGCAGCTGCTTCAGAGTTTCGCGCAGACTATCGAATGTGGGAGACGACATAGAATCTCTTCAGGGGGCTTGAGTGGGCTCGATTGATTTTTTGCATCCTCGATTGATTAACGCTTATAGAAACGCGCAAAGCGGGATTGTGGATTACGCCAACACAGTCACTGGAAATCTCCCTGTCCGGGACCTGCGCCAGCCCAACAAGACCGCCGGGCTCTGCTCTCAAATACCGCAGAATCGGCTTAACTATCCCACTAACCAAGCGTGAAAACAAGCGCCCCAGCGCTGCATTGGAGACAAACAACCAGACCGGTAAGATAGTCAGAAAATTGCCCGAATTTGGCAGCAGAAAGACCGTTTTTCGCGACCAGATTGTGACTCTCAGGGAGGGCAGCCCATTTCCTCTGGACGGTAATACCGGGATTCGACGGGAAACACGCGCACCGGGGCCTGGTTGAAGTGCGCCAGGGCAGAATCCATGTCTGTAAATGGCAACATATCCTGCAGGGTCACTTTGGTCGGCCGTGGCAGCACAATGGCCTCCTCCTGCGCTTCTGTCAGCGCATCCCGGGGATTTACCCAGCGATAATCGAGGATCTCATCGTTGTCTACTTGCACCTCGACGTCGATGGTTAGAGGGTAAATAAAAAACCAGGTGCAGAAGCGCCGCGGCAGTCGCGGCGGAGTAGTCCAATGCGCCGTATGCAACAGATCTGATTCGGCGAGTTCAATGCCTGCCTCCTCTTTGGTTTCTCGCACTGCCGCCTTCAGCGCAGCCGGATATTCCAGATCAGTTCCCGCCGCCAGGAAATCAGCTTCATCGAGACGTCCACCGGGAAATACCCAATGCCCTCCATGAAAAACAAGCTTGGAATTACGCCGCAGCAGCAGGACTTCGATCTGTCCCGACGCGCTGCTTTCCCGCATCACTACCACAGTAGCAGCCGGGACCGGTTTATCATCCTGCATAAAATACCTCGGCCAAATAGCACTGCCATTACAGCAATTACCGGGAAAGCCGTCCAGCCGCGACGTTGCAGAGCACGTAGCAGCAGCATAGAATCCCGCCAGTTCAATCAGTTAAGCAAGCAAAATAGCAGGAGCAGGTATGAAAATCAGTTTTGAAGACCGGGTTGCAATTGTCACTGGTGCCGGCGGTGGTCTGGGCAAGCAACACGCACTGGAACTGGGTCGTCGCGGCGCCAGGGTGGTGGTTAATGATCTCGGTGGTTCCGTGGATGGCAGTGGCGGTTCACAAACAGCAGCAGAACAGGTGGCTGAAGAGATCAATGCCAACGGTGGTTCAGCCATTGCCAATGGTGCTTCAGTGACTGACCTGGATTCTGTCCAGCAGATGGTGGACGACACCATGACAAAGTGGGGCCGTATTGACATTCTGGTGAACAATGCGGGCATCTTGCGAGACAAGACATTTGCCAAACTGGAACTGGAAAACTGGCATGCGGTAATAGATGTACATTTGACCGGCAGCCTGAACTGCACAAAAACAGTCTGGCCAATTATGACTGAGCAAAACTACGGCCGCATTGTCATGACCACTTCCACTTCCGGCCTCTTTGGTAATTTTGGCCAAAGTAATTATGGCGCCGCTAAACTGGGGCTGGTTGGATTCATGAATACTCTCAGACTGGAAGGCGCCAAGTATAATATTTATACCAATGCCATTGCCCCAATAGCAGCGACACGCATGACTGTCGACTTGCCGGGTTTTGAAGATAGCGCCGAACGGTTGGCGCCAGAACTAGTGACGCCTGCTGTGGTTTTTCTATGCAGCGATAAAGCTCCCAACGGTCGAATTATTCAGGCCATGGGTGGCAGGTTTTACTCAGCAGATGTACGTGAAAATGTTGGCGTAGAGATCGGTGCCAATGCTTCAGTGGAAGACATCGCAGAGAATATTGACACCATCCTCGACATGAGTGAGAACAAGGGAATTCTGGAGCGCACCCACCACCGGTAGCCGCATATCACGCGGCCTTTGCCTGGTCTGCCAGCACCTGCTTGATCGATGGGCGTTCATCCATGAGGTCAAGCAGAGCGCGCAGGTTGGGGATCTCACTATAGGCATCCCAATCCAGCGCTTTGCGGCACACGATGGTTGCCAGCCCTACTGTAAAGCGGTAGTAGAAATCTGCATAGGAGATTTCACCCCCGGCCAGGTAGGGATCAAAAACAGCAATGCGCTGCAGAGCCGCAAAGCCTTTTTGCAGCGATTCACGCACTTCGGCTTTCAGCTCAGCACTGGCCGGACGGCCAAAAAATACATCGCCATAGAGTCGCCGTGCTGGCAATTCGATATACAACTCCAGGTAGCGCATCAACTCACGCACTTTGGCGCGCTCAAAAGCCCCAACGGGATAGAATGACTGACCTTGTTCCAGATCTTCCAGATAATCGATGATTACACTGGTCTCGGTTAAAAATCCCTCCCCGGTTTCTATGCACGGCACTTTACCCATTGGGCTTCTGCCAAGGTAATCAGGTTCCTGACTGGGCCGCACATCAATCTCTTCGAACCCGATACCTTTCTCCAACATAATGGCTTTGACGATGTTGTAATAATTACTGTAAGTCATGCCATACAATTTGATACTCATGCCCGCTCCTGTGTTCTGTGCTTGTGCTAGGATGCCCTGCAAACTAGTTCTTCTGTAACCACAAGTAAAGCTGCAGATTGCACGCACCCGTTTATCGGGTCATACGAGTCTGCTATTCCGGATGCACGTATGTCCAGCGATCTGCTTCTTCTCTCCGCTTACGATGCCATGAGTCATAAACAATGGCGAGAACGGTTGGCCCGGATGTTGCCCGAGTTTAACTGGACCCAGATCGCACTACCGCCCCGACATCATGACTGGCGCATACGGGGCAATAGCCTGCAGTGGTTTGTCGAAAAGGAAACAACGCTCAAGCAACCTTATTCAGCCCTGATAGCGACCTCAATGGTTGATCTGGCTGCCTTGCGGGGATTGGTACCCGAACTCGCCAAACTGCCAACGCTTCTATACTTCCATGAAAATGAGTTCGCTTATCCTGCTAATTCCAGGCAGCGCGCCAACATAGAGCCCATGCTGGTGCCTGTTTACAGCGCGTTATGCGCAGACTTGCTGGTATTCAATAGCAACTATAACCGCGATACTTTCCTGGCAGGCCTCAAGCATCTGTTCCAGCAATTACCAGACAATCTTGCCGACTCCATCCTTGAGCGATTGCCAACCGTCAACATTGCACCAGTGCCCTTGTCGAACATCAGCAGCAATGCCGTAACAAAGCGCACGCATCTGGAATTACTCTGGAACCACCGGTGGGAATACGATAAAAATCCTGCCTTGCTGCTGCTAGTGGCGCAAAAGATTGCTGCACTTGGGCTACCCTGCAGAATACAAGTGGTCGGACAGCAGTTTAAGCAACAACCAGCTGAATTCCTCGAGCTGAAAAATGTACTGGATGCACACCATGCCAGACAAGACATCACGAGTGGCAGATTCGGTTTCGTGGAAGACGACGCGGAATATCAGGCGCTATTGCAAGGCTGCCACGTCGTATTGTCTACCGCACTGCATGACTTCCAGGGTCTGGCTATCATGGAAGCCATACAGGCCGGGTGCACTCCCCTGTGCCCTGCGGCACTGGCATATCCGGAATATCTGGATGCGCAATTCCTCTATCCAATCGAGCGGACGATGGAAGAAAGTGCTGATCACATCGTGGAACGCTTGCAAGCGTGGCTGCAAATTTTTAGCGCAGGACAAGACCTTCCGCAAGCTTCAGTTGCTGCGTATAGCATGAGCAATCTGCAGTGTGGTTACAGGTCGATGATTACTGAACTGATTAAAGGAAATTGTGCAGCGCCGAACTAGTCGCTGGCTAACTCCAACAGTGGAAAGACGACTTCCTGACCGATCTGGATACGATTGAAATCAAGCTCGGGGTTGTACTGACGCAGCAGCCAGATTGGGGTGGAATAGCGAGTTCGAGCGATATTGCCGATATTGTCGCCACGATTAATCCGGTAGCGCTCTACATCCTGAATACGGTAATTGGCGAAGAATTCAGCCTGCAGTGAGGAATGAAACTCTCGCCTGGTGCGCTCAAACTCAACGATGTTCACGCGGGAAAAATCCAGTCGCAGGCGATCACCGATAATCACCGGGTCGGTGAACGCCATATTGTTCAGCCTGCGCAGGTCCCACGCCCTGACACCCAGCCAGTCGGCATAGTGGCCAAGTGTTTCCGAGGCCTGTATCTCAATGGAATTATTGCTGGCAACAGAATAATCCGATGGGTCAGCGGCTAACAGGTCGGTCAACTGCTCATTACTCTGCGCCACATCCAGTTCCGGGTCCAGAGCCACGGCCTGCTCTTCTTCCAGCGTAACGGGCGCGTCCAACTCCTGATTATCCGGTAATACGGCAGCAGGCGGTAATGGTGTTTCATTCAGCGCCAGTTGCACATTCTCCTCAGCCGCAACAGGCTCTTCTACCGGCTCAGGCACCTCTGCCACATCATCTGCCAATGTCACCACAATGGCTGGTTCCGCCACTGGCTCTGCTTCCTCTACAACAGCAAGTTGTGTCTCACCTTCGAAACCAGGCAAAGTTATAGATTGCCCTGGATAAATTCGATGGGGATCCTGAATACCGTTTACATTGAGCAGCGCCTGGCCGGTCACACCGTATCGTGCTGCAATTAAAGAAATCGTATCACCCCGCCGCACCGTATAAGTACCATCTTCAGCCACCGCATCCGCCGCAGCGACCAGTTGTTGCGCACTGACATTATCCTGAGGCAGCAACAGGCGCTGGCCAATCTGAATACGATGACGACTGGCCAGACCGTTAAGCGAAACAAGCTGGGAAACTGAAGTATTGAAGCGACTCGCAATCACAGACAGGCTGTCACCCCGCTCGACCACATACTCAATGTCCGGCGTTTGCACTGCGAACTTGTAGGCATTGGGAATCATCGCCAGTAAATTTGTATCGCTAACCGCTTCAGCGCGCACCTTCACAGGAAAACCGCGCGGTATGCGCTTGCCACCCTCCCAGACCACCGGCCGTAGCGCTGGATTATCTGCACTTAATTGCTCCAGGCTGATCCCCACAGAACGGGCAAATACTTCAGCATCGATAAAGGCGTCGGTGCGGACTTCGATAAAATCAGGTGCAGGATTTAAACGCACATCACCAAAATATTGTCTGGCATTGTTTTCCACTTCGATCACAGCAAGAAACTGCGGATAAAAATTACGCGAGGCGAACCCGAAAGCCCTGCCGCGATAATTGGCTATAATTTTTTCGATATCTGTAGTGCCGGTCTGGCGCACCGCGCGAGCAATACCACCAGCACCGTGGTTATAGGCCGTCAGCGCCAGCGGCCAGGTTCCCAATACGCTGTAGTTGTATTCCAGCAGGCTCATGGCCGCGTTGGTAGCTATATACGGATCCATGCGCTCATCAACGATGTGATCAATTCGCATAAAGCGTTGTCCGGTGGCACGTCCGAATTGCCACATGCCAGCAGCAGAGGCACTCGAAAAAGCACCGGGATTGAATGAGGACTCAACGTGTGGCAATACGCCAAGCTCGAGAGGTAGCCCTTTTTCCCGGATTACCTGGGTGATGTGTGAGCGATAGGCACCGGAGCGCTGCAGACCACCGAGAAAGCGGTCTGACTGCCCAAGCTGGAATCGTACATTGGATACTGCGGTCTGTAGGATCTGATTGCTTACACCTTCAGGCCACAAGTCAAGTATGCGTTGCTGGCTGGCAGTCAGTCCTGTGCGACGTCCGCTTGCGAGAACTCGCAAGTCCTCCTGGATTGCTGTGCGTGCGGGTTCGATCTGGCTGCGCTGATAAGGCACAGTGGTATAGACCACAGATAAATTCTGCGAGTCATGCAAGAAACCATTGCGGGTATTGACTTCGGTATACACGCGCACCCAGAACTGGATGGCAGGCTCCAGCTCGGGTGGACGGGGAAACAGGTCACTGGATTGCGCAAATGTTGCAGGACCGCTCGCAACTGCCAACAGGAGTAGCAGTGCTGAATAGAATCGCTTGATGTAGGGGTGACGCAGTCTCGAATTCATTGTTTACGCTTATTTGCGTTCCTGAGAGCAATCAAAAGCTGCTAAAACATAACAATAAAGCCTGAACTCGCCAAGCGTATTTTTCTGGCAGGCGCGTAAGTGCTCGGAGTTAATTGCAGACCGTATAGAGGTTGTCGCCACGAAGCGGCGCAAGCTTTAGGCTGGCGAAGCAAATCAGGGAATGGCTTCCAGTTCCGGATCTTCTTTCACAGGCAACATGAGATCTTCGCGTGTAACTTTCATGTACAGAATTACGCTTGAAGCCACGTAGATAGAAGAATACGTACCAATGACAACGCCAATTATCAGGGCAATAGCGAAGCCCTGTGTGGACTCGCCACCGATGAACAGTATAGAGAACAGCACGAGTAGTGTGGTGAATGAAGTGATTATGGTTCGACTCAGTGTCTGGTTAAGCGAAACGTTAACCATCTCCTCTGGAGTACCTTTACGCATACGACGAAAGTTCTCCCTGATGCGATCAGCTACCACGATCGTGTCATTCAATGAATAACCAATAATTGCCAGCATGGCCGCCAATGTATTGAGATTGAATTCCATCCCCGTAATGGAAAAAATACCGAGCGTAATAATCAGGTCATGAGCCAGAGCTGTTACGGCACCGATGGAAAATTTGAATTGGAAACGCACGGAGATGTACACCATGATAATACCGAGGGCGACAAGCATCCCCAGTCCGCCCTGCTCCGCCAATTCTTCTCCCACTTTGGCGCTGACATAATCAGACCCTAGCAGGGTCACCGTATTATCGGTATTGGCTTGCAGCAAGGCTGCTATTGCTTCCCCGGCTACTGCGGCCTGGCTCGCTTGATTGGCTTCCGACACTGCTTCATCAATTGGCAGTATGATCCTCACCTCGCGATCTGATCCAAAGTTTACAACCACCGCATCGGTGTAGCCGTTGTTAGTCAGGGTGTCATTAATTCCGTTGATGTTGGCAGATTCAGAGTAACTGAGGCGCACCGCTGTACCGCTTGTGAAATCTAGACCGAAGTTCAATGAATTCACCGCCAGGGAAATTATAGAGACCACAACAAGAGTAGCCGAAATAATCGACCACAATTTGCGGGTTGCCATAAAATTGATTTCTTTCTTAAACATCAGCTTTTCTCAGTCAATCTATCTACATCAAATTGTTTATGCTGCTTTGGTCTTCGCTGGTGGATCGTACTTGCCTATCGACAGTTTCTGCACCCGGCGGCCACCGTAGATCAGATTTACCAGCGCACGCGTACCAACGATAGCGGTAAACATGGAAGTGATAATGCCGATCATCAACGTCACCGAGAAGCCCTTGACCGGACCGCTACCAATCGAGAATAGCACCAGCGCCACCAGGAATGTGGTCAGGTTAGCGTCGAGAATTGTTGAAAAGGCGCGATCATAGCCGGCATCGATGGCCTGCTGCGGCGGCGCCCCGTTACTGAGCTCCTCGCGGATACGCGTAAAAATGAGTACATTGGCATCCACCGCCATACCCACCGTCAAAACGATACCAACGATGCCAGGCAGAGTTAGTGTTGCGGGCAGGATTGAGGACATTATTGCGAAAATCAGCAATATATTCATGATCAGGGCCGCATTGGCAGCCAGGCCAAAAACCCGGTAGTAAGCCAGCATGAAGAGCACAACCAGAACTGCCGCCACTGTAATACCGCGCAATCCGGCATTAAGGTTTTCCTGTCCCATGGTTGGTCCAATAACTGACTGCTCAACAATCGTCATCGGCGCCGCCAGTGAGCCAGAACTGATAAGCAAGGCCAGGTCACCTGCTTCGCGCTGGGTTAGTCCAGTGATGACGAATTGCCGGCCCAACGCCTGATTAATGCGGGCATGGCTGATCAGGCGCTTCTCTTCATAGAATTCGGTTTCCTCGACTTCTTCGCCATCTACATTAATAAAGGAATTGGTGCGCGACTTGGTTTCGATCAGCAGGATGTCCATCATGTTACCGACATTGTCGCGAGTCACCCGGTTGATCTGGTTGCCCCCCTGAGCGTCGAGGCTAAGCTGCACCTGGGGCAGTCCATTCTGGTCGAGATTGGCACGTACACTGCTGATTCGGTCGCCCTGCAGAATCACACCGTTGTCTACATTGATCAGTTGACCTTGGTATTCAAAAGTTTCATAAGTAAGGCTGGGCGCACCAAATTCTGCTTCGAGATGGAACTGCAACGTGGCGATGCGCTGCAATATACGAATGGCCTGTGCAGGATCCTGCACACCAGGCAACTCGACAATAATACGATCCGAACCCTGCTGCTGCACGGTGGGCTCAGAAACACCCAGTGCATCGACACGATTCAATAATGTGGTGCGATTGGCTTGTAGTGTGTCGCGCTGAATTTGCAGAATAAGAGCTTCAGTCAGGCGCATATCCAGAATAAATGTGTCGTTTGTCTGTCTATTCTGGAATAGTAATTCAGGAAAATTTTCTACTAATGCGGAGCGGGCTCGCGAGCGATCTTCGGAACTGGCAAAACGAATCTCAATATGAGCGTCGTCCAGCAAATTGACGCCGCGGGTCCGAATCCTCTCTTCACGCAGAATGGTTCGCACGTTACCGAGATTGTCTTCCATGCGGCGCTCCAGCGCCGCATCCATATCCACTTCCATCAGGAAATGCACGCCGCCCTGCAAGTCCAATCCGAGATTCATCTTGCCCGCACCAATAGACCGCAACCAGTTTGGTGTGGTGGGAGCCAGGTTCAGCGCCACGATGTAGTCGTCCGTCAATGCCTCTTCGACCACTGTCTTGGCCCGCAATTGATCATCCACACTACTTACGCGCACCAACAAATTTTCTTCATTGACTTCCGAGCCGAAGAAGTCAATTTCCGCAGCTTCGAGCGCAGTCGTCACACCCGCCATATCGGCTTCATTAATACTCAGCGCCTCATTGGATATCTGGATCGCCGGATCATCCGGGTAAAGATTCGGAATTGAATAGAGCAACCCCAGCACGACAACTGTGAGGATGAGAAGGTTTTTCCAGAGTGGATATTTATTCAGCATAGGTTTGAATGCCGCTTATGCGCCGCCTCAGATCTGGTTAATGGTGCCCTTGGGCAGCGCTGCAGCCACTGACGATTTCTGCACTTTCATTTCCACGCCATCAGCGACTTCGATGGCAATATAGTCATCACTGACGCGCGTCACTTTTCCCAGCAGACCACCGGAAGTCATAACCTCGTCACCTTTTGAAATATTGCCAACCAGTTCCCGGTGTTCCTTGGCGCGCTTGGACTGCGGGCGCCACAGGATCAGATAAAACAGGAGGAACATGCCTCCAAACAGGATCAGGTTATAAGTTAAAGAGGGCGCGCTGGTAGGTTCTTGCGCATAGGCTGTACTAAAAAATAGATTCATGAATCGCTCTCCGGAGACGACGCTCTGTTAATTCTCGGTGATTTATGCGGCGGCCGCTTGCGCGTCTCTAACCTGCTTATCACCTTAGTTGGGGTAAATTGACCGTATTCAAGGCAGAAATTTCAAACAGGCAGATAACCTGCTTCTGCGCTCAAGGCCCCGTATCCTGCTGCTCTGCCTGAAACTGGCTGACAAAGGCGCTCAATCTACCCTGTTCGATTGCGCCGCGCAAATCTGACATAAGCTGCTGATAATAATGCAGATTGTGTATGGTATTAAGTTGCGCACCGAGCATTTCACGACACTTGTCCAGATGATGTAGATAGGCCCGCGAAAAATTCCGGCAGGTGTAGCAGGCGCAGTTCTCATCCAACGGCGCGGTATCGTCCTTATAGCGACTATTGCGCAGTCGCAACAGGCCGTGTGACGTAAACAGATAGGCATTACGAGCGTTGCGGGTAGGCATGACACAATCAAACATATCTATACCCTGACTTACCGCATGCACTATATCAGCCGGTGTGCCTACACCCATTAGATAGCGCGGCTTGGCCCTGGGCATTCGCGGCGTAGTGTGCTCGACAATTTCACGCATTGAATCTTTGGGCTCTCCCACTGAGAGCCCACCTATGGCGTAGCCCGGAAAATCCATTTCTACCAGTTGCGCCAATGATTCATCGCGCAAATCGGGGTACATCGAACCCTGAATGATACCGAATAGTGCAGCCGCATTGTCCCCATGTGCAGTCTTGCAACGCGCGGCCCAGCGCATGGACAATTCCATGGATTCCCGCGCCTGCTTTTCAGTGGCGGGATATGGAGTGCACTCGTCGAACGCCATGCTTATATCTGCACCGAGTTCATGCTGAATCGAGATAGCTTCTTCCGGGCCGAGAAAAATTTGTTCGCCGTCAACTGGTGAGCGAAAGGTCACGCCTTCTTCAGAAATCTTGCGCATCTCACCCAGACTGAAAACCTGGAAGCCACCAGAATCAGTCAGAATGGGTTTGGCCCAACCCATAAACTCATGCAGGTCACCGTGCCGCTGGATGATTTCTGTGCCCGGGCGCAACATCAAATGAAAGGTATTGCCGAGTAAAATCTCTGCCCCACTGGTTGCGACCTGTTCTGGCGTCAGACCTTTGACACTGCCGTATGTGCCCACTGGCATGAAAGCGGGCGTATTTACCTCACCCCGCGGAAAGCGCATTACTCCGCGACGGGCTGCGCCATCTTGCGCACTTATTTCGAATTGCATGTGGCTGCGAGACATGGCGCTAGTGTTCCCGGGTTGCATGAAATTCAATATCGGGCCAACGCTCCTGCATCAGGTTCAGGTTGACTCGTGTTGGCGCCAGATAGGTCAGGTAATCGCCCCCATCGATAGCCAGGTTTTCCTGCGCCTTCTTGCGGAACTCTTCCAGCTTGCGTGGATCTTTTGCGGTTACCCAGCGTGCCATCTGCACGGTTACTGGTTCATAGATGCAATCGACTTTGTATTCGTCTTTCAGGCGGAATGCCACGACTTCAAATTGCAGTACACCGACCGCACCAACAATCAGGTCGTTGTTGCGCAGTGGCATGAAGAGCTGTGTTGATCCCTCTTCGGATAACTGAGTGAGCCCTTTTTGCAGTTGTTTGAGTTTAAGTGGATCCCTGAGCCGGATGCGCCTGAACAGCTCCGGTGCGAAATGTGGAATGCCCTGGAATTTGAGCGTTTCGCCCGTAGTAAAGGTATCGCCAATCTGGATTGTGCCGTGATTATGCAATCCGATGATGTCGCCCGAAACGGCTTTGTCAGCCTGGGCACGATCACCCGCGCGAAATGTCACGGCATCGGCTACTTTGACATCCTTCTGGATACGGCTATGGAACATTTTCATACCGCGCTCGTATTGACCCGAACAGATACGCATGAAGGCAACGCGATCTCGGTGATTGGGATCCATATTGGCCTGTATCTTGAAAACGAAACCACTGAATTTGTCTTCCAACGCTGACACTGAACGGGATTCTGTTTCCCTGTCGCGCGGAGCCGGCGCCCATTCAACAAAATCGTCCAGCATTTCCCTCACACTGAAATTACCTAGCGCGGTACCAAAGTAGACCGGCGTCTGCTCGCCCGCCAGATAGGCATCGCGATTGAACTCATGGGATGCGCCACGCACCAGTTCAATCTCATCCCGAAAATCGTCGCGGTAGCTGCCCAGTAACTGTTTTGCTTCATCACTGTCGATGCCCTTTATCCGCACATCGCCAGCTTGCTTCTCACCCTGACCCGATTGATAAACGTGAATCGTATCGGTAACGAGGTTATAGACACCCTTGAATTCCTTGCCCATCCCCAGCGGCCAATAAATCGGTGCACACTGGATCTTGAGTACGTCTTCAATCTCATCGAGTATCTCAATAGGGTCACGAATATCCCGGTCCAGTTTATTTACAAATGTAAAGATCGGCGTATCCCTTAGTCGACAGACTTCCATTAGCTTGATCGTGCGCTCTTCCACGCCCTTCGCACCATCGACCACCATCAATGCAGAATCTACTGCCGTCAGCACGCGATAGGTATCTTCCGAAAAATCTTCGTGCCCCGGTGTATCGAGTAAATTCACCATGCGCTCTTTATAGGGAAATTGCATGACACTCGAGGTCACCGAGATGCCCCGCTGCTGTTCCATTGCCATCCAGTCAGACGTGGCATGACGATCAGATTTACGTGCCTTGACGGTGCCCGCGACCTGGATGAGATTTCCCAGCAACAGCAACTTTTCCGTGATCGTGGTTTTACCGGCATCCGGGTGAGAGATTATCGCCAGCACACGACGCTGCTTAATTTGTTTGGCTAATTCTGAATTACTCATCTGTTTACATTGCTTGCTGTCAAAATTGGTCTACCGATGCTGTGCCGAAGGTCGACTGCTATATGCACCCGGCCTGGTAAGCGGTCAGATCTGAAGGTGGTTGATGCGACCCGCATCTGTGAGGCGGGCGCGATTATAACAAGGGATCATCATGCGGGACACTGCGCGGAACAATCGGGGGTGGTTGAGTTTACAGTCTGGCACTAACCTGGCAGGCTTTTCGGCCAGTAGACATCCGTGGCAGGGATGCCGAGGCCGGGCCCATAGGGACGTGGCACCCCGTTCTGCAGGGCGAATTGCCTGCCCCCTTCCGGTACTCAAACCCGGTTTTAAAAATTGATTCGCGCCGGACAATCCACGAATCAGACTGCGACACCAGTCAATGCCGCCAGTCCTTAACTTGGGCTATGGTGCCACTTGGCCTACAATGCCTCGCATACCGACTATTGAAGCGAAAGCTTATGGATTTTTCACTCTCTCCCGAACAGCAAGCCCTGCAGGCCAGTGTTCGACAATTTGCCGAAAATGAACTCCCTGCCATCGCTGCTGAGATAGAAGCGACTGACGAACCGGCCAGCCTGGCTGTGCGCAAGCGATTTGCTGAACTGGGCTACCTGGGAGTCAATTTGCCGGCCCAGTTTGGTGGTGGTGGACTGAGCCACCTCGACGCGGTATTGGTGCTGGAAGAAATAGCCAGGATTTCCATCGCAGTAGCATTTCCGGTATTCGAATCCTGCTTTGGCCCCTGCCTGGCAATTTCGCATTTTGGCAATCCCACGCTACAAGAAAGCATTCTGCCCCGGGTTTGTTCCGGAGACACAATCGTCGCTGTTTCCATGTCGGAACCCAATGCCGGTTCCGCCCTGACAGACCTCAGCACACGTGCAGATGTAACAGAAGACAAGGTCATACTTAATGGCAGCAAGCGCTGGTGCTCAGGTGCCGGTCATTCAGAGGCCTACCTGGTGTACTGCCGCATGAGTGACGATCCCGGTGCCAAGGGTATTGGTGCGGTTGTTGTCGAAAAGGACACACCGGGATTTACCTTCGGCAAAAGAGATCACCATATGGGATTTCGCGGAATTTATAGCGCTGATATGTATTTTGATGACGTTGCGGTGCCAATCAGTAATATTCTTGTCGATGCGGGTGGTTTCGGCCAACTCATGGATGCTTTCGATCTCGAACGCTGTGGCAATACCACCATGTCTCTGGCAATCGCCCAGTCTGCACTCGACTATGTGCTGGACTATTGCCAACAACGCAAACAGTTCGGCAAAGCCCTCGTAGACTTCCAGGCCGTGCAATTACAATTGGCGGAAATGAAGATGCAGGTCGATGCTGCGCGCTTGCTGCTCTATCGCGCTGTAAGCAATGCTGAGCAGGGCCTGCCTTCTATCGCTGATAGCTCGATTGCCAAATGTTTTGCCAACGAAGCCGTACGCACGGTTACTGGCAAGGCCATGCAACTCATGGGAGGCTATGGGTACGCCAAGGAATTTCCCATAGAACAAAAGATGCGTGACGCATGGGGCTGGGGTATAGCCGGTGGCGCCATAGACATTCAGAAAACCAATATTACTGCCGCTCTGGTCGGCAAACGCTTTAATCAGCGCGCTAAATAGGAAACACCAGCATGACTACAAGCAAATCAGAACCCGTACGGATCCGAATCGAAAGCTCAGATGGCGATTCTGCGATCGGTACCGTATTGAGTGGATCGGTAGTGGCTGGAGACGACCTCACAGCCCTACCGGGTGGCGCACCAGTCAGCATTACCGGTGTGAAGGTAGCCGGCGCCCAGATCGAACTGGGGATAAAATCCGAAGAGGAATTACAAAGCGGGCAGATACTGGTCTCGAAAATCGATCGGCCGGAAGTCACCGACCAATTCGAAGCCAATATGCACTGGGTAGGTGAAGACCCCATGCTACCGGGCAGACAATATGAATTTCGCAGTGCAACTGCCTGCGTCGACGGCAGTATTACCCGCTTGAAGTTTCTCTTTGCCCGCGACGACACAGATCAATTGGCCGCTTCCACACTGCACAAGGGTGAGCAGGGCCGCGTCAATCTGGCCTTGTCTCGTGAGATAGTGTTTGACCCATTTGACGTCAACCCGGCAACAGCGCGCTTTGAACTGTTCGACACAGAGAGCAACGCCCAGGTTGCCAAAGGCGCGATCCTGCACGGTTTGCGCCGCGCCAGTAATGTGCACTGGCAGGCTATGTCAGTGAATAAGGAGGCGCGCGCCAATCTCAAGGGCCAGACTCCTAAAGTGTTGTGGTTCACCGGCCTGTCGGCTTCCGGCAAATCTACCATCGCCAACGTGGTTGAGAAGCGATTACTGGCTGCAGGCAAACATGCTTATCTGCTGGACGGCGACAATATTCGCCATGGACTGAACAAGGACCTGGGTTTTACCGAGGCTGACAGGGTAGAAAATATCAGGCGGGTTTCAGAAACTGCACGCCTGATGATAGACGCAGGACTCATCGTTCTGACCAGTTTTATCTCTCCTTTTCGCAGCGAACGGGAAATGGCCAGATCGATGTTTGGAGACGATGAGTTTGTGGAAATATTCGTCGATACGCCCATAGAGCTTTGCGAGCAACGTGATCCCAAAGGGCTCTACAAAAAAGCACGCTCAGGCACGATCAAGAACTTCACCGGGTTTGATAGCCCCTATGAGGAACCGAAAAACCCCGAGCTACGTCTTGCTACTGCCGATCTTGAAGTCGAGGAAGCAGCGAGCAAGGTACTCAGTTATCTGGGAATAGATGCCTGACGGATGCCAACAAGCCTAGTGCAGGATTGATTCGCTGGGTCGAGCCTGGGATTCGGCAAACTCGGGATGCAGAAGATCTACCCGCTTAACCAACAACAAATCAAGTCGGCTAAGTTTTTCAAAATCTTCCAGCGTCTGCGCATTGATATCATCCAGTAACACACAAACTACGTCGTCGTCATCCACATCCACAACCACGCAGGACTTGAATCCATTGATGGTATTCAAAGATGCGAAACTCCCTACATCACAATTGTGAACTGGCAGACAACCATCAGCCTCTTTCAGCAGCCCATAAGAAGTAAAAGCAACGCCAAACCCGGCGGCGGCTACTACGTGGATGATGTCGATGATTTCAGGATCGGTCAGATTAATCTTGACGGTATCGGATAGAGGTTCAGTGACAGCTTTCTGTCGATGATTGACCAGCTTGAGAAACAAACTGATATCGTCCTGGTTCCATTCCAGGGTTTCTTCTTTTTCCGAGCGCGAGCTATCCGAAGACAAGCTCATCACGCTCGTCTCAATTGTAAGGTCATTAATTTCTGCCTCGGGGGGGCAAGGGACAACCATGGAAACAGCGCAGTAGCCTTCGCTACTTTCGGCGCTAAGTCGCCACAAAAAGGGAATCTCGCCTGTGAGTTCAATCATTATGCTGCTACAACAGAACTGTATAGCCCAATTTAGCACAATATTGAGGATGGCAGAACTTTTTCCCTATATTAAGGTGGGCTGGCTGGCTCCGAGACGTGGAAAACTCTGCGCTGAAAACAGTGCACTTAGCAAACAATGCTAATAAAGAGATCAGGATAGACCGCTAAGTTACGGTGATTGCGGGAAAAATTCCCCGAACTACCTTGTAGAATTTTTTCCACAGAATCTGTGGATAAGTCAGTGCATAATTCTTGCTGAAAACCCTCTACGCCCGCAATTACGGGAAAATAACACATTTTGTATAATTTTTGATCAATGCATATAAACTATACATTTCAACGGGTTACGAGTATTAGAACTATCGGATAAAAATAAAACCTGCTATTTTCTAGGGTTTTATGAATGCACTGTAATTTATGTGCATAAAATAGCGGCTGAAATCGCTTTGCAGGAAATTATCAATTTCTTTATCGTTGTTTTTATTAGACTTTTTTGCCCCAATAATACCGTTCGTTCATTAAATGAATTCAGCCCTGTTTGCGGGTCCAGGAGTGAGCTCGGGAAAATCCCGGTGATTGGATGGGGTATATCAGGCAGTGCCTCACCTTCTGCGCTCAAGCCTGGTGAGGCAGAAAAATCAGCGTAAGCAGGGAATATTCGCTGCGCAGTGATGCGGCAATATTCCCTGCTCCAGTGTGGAGAATTAATCTTACTTTGATACCAGTTCGTAGACCGACGGCACCAGGATCATTGCACATACAGCAGCCAACAGGACATCACGATCCAGATAAAGCTGTGCCAGCGTTGCATCAGGCAAATTCAAGGCAATAATACCGACCACAACCATAGACAATATGCCTATGCCGCGGCCCAACAGGATAGCCGCCAATAACAAACCCATCGCGGCGATATAGATGTAGTTACCCTGCAGTCCTACTCTTGAGAGGGTCTCATTAGCAATGGTAATGCCTAGAGTAATAAAGATTACTGCACCATAAACAAAGGGTTTAACAGTACGAGCTGCGCGTTCCATAGTTACACCTCTTCAAACAATACTAATGACGTTGTGTGACATTAATTGACACTGGGTGTCTGTAAATGACACAGGTGAACTATAAAACAGGGGTTAAAACGCGCAATCAGACAATCTTGAGAGTATGAACTGGTTCAAATCGTGAGTGTGCGCCAGTCGGCATTCCTGCCATTTGTGAGCAATAAAGGGAGAATTCTGGCGGACGTTTGGTGGGTTATTCTGCGACTACACGCAGGAGTTGCTGGTAGTCGGTGAGCCCCTGGAAGATCTTGTACAGACCATCCTGCTTCATTGTTCGCATTCCATCCTGCAAAGCCTGCTTGCGAATTTCGTCGAGCTCCGCCTTCTTGTAGATCATTGATTGAAGATCGTGGGTGCCAACCAATAACTCATGAATACCAGTTCGGCCCTTGTAACCGGTATCGCCACATTCCTCACAACCCACAGGACGCATCAACTCGATGTTCTTGAAATCCAGGTCAGGCATGTCCCCTTCAATCATATCCCTGCCGTAGGAATCGATCAGGTGATCGAGTACCTTCTGTTCCGGTTTGTAAGGCTCCTTGCACTTCGGACATAAGGTACGCATCAGACGCTGTGCCAATACACCAAGCAACGCGTCAGAAAAGTTTACCGGGTCCAGACCCAGATCAAGCAAACGGGTAATGGTTTCCGGTGCCGAGTTGGTATGTAGTGTGGATAATACCAGGTGACCTGTCAGAGACGCCTCAACACCAATACTGGCAGTTTCATGGTCACGCATCTCACCAATCAGAATCACGTCCGGGTCCGCACGCAGGAAAGCTCGCATCGCCGTGGCAAAAGTGAAATCGATCTTGGGCAGCATCTGCACTTGTTGCAAGCCAGGCTGGGTAATCTCCACCGGGTCTTCCGCAGTCCAGATCTTGCGCTCCGGTTTGTTAATGTATCCCAACACTGCATGCAGGGTTGTAGTTTTACCTGAACCCGTAGGCCCTACAACGAGAAACAATCCGTGGGGATGGGCTGACAACTCCACTACCCTGTCGTAGTTGGTTGGTGTCATATTGAGTTTTTCCAGCGGCATGGCTGAACCTGCAGCCAGAATACGCAGTACTGCACTCTCACCCTGCACCGTTGGTACCGTCGCAACACGCAGTTCGAGCTTCTTGCCGCGCACCTTGAGTTTGCACTTGCCATCCTGCGGCAGGCGTTTTTCAGCAATATTAAGACGCGAGATAACCTTGATACGCGCAATCAATGCAGCGCCATGTTCCTTGGGGATTTTCAGAAGTTCGCGGCAAATGCCGTCAACCCGGATGCGCACGCCGCCAGGAGCGTTGTCCTTGCCAGGTTCGATATGAATGTCCGACGCACCGAGTCGATCCGACTCAGTGATAATTCTGTTTACCAATTGAATGATGGCTGAAGTCTCTGCCAGACCCTCATCATCCTCATCATCATCACCGTCATCGAGCTCTACATTGCCCTGGTCTTCCAGTGCAGAGAAAACATCGTCAAAACCTTCCTCGCCGAAGTCGTCATCGTCGCCGCGCAGGTATTGCAGAATATGTTCTGGCAATCCCACCCGGAACACATATTTACGCGCGTTTACTACGCCCTGGATTTCCATAATGCGTTGATAATCAGATGGATCATCAATCAGGATGACAGCCTCTTCCTTGTTACCTGCTACCGGCAGCCAGAGATTGCTGCGCAAATAGCTGACGCCGATGTTTTCCAGCAGATCGGTTGGCAGCTCATGATCTTTGCTGTAAGCCATGTAGGGCACTCGATAGTAATACTCGAGCGACTTGCCGATCGTGTCGGCCTCAATATCAAAATCTTCCATCAGGGTGCGAGTAGTGGACCCGCCGTATAGTGAGATCTTGTTTTGCAGCTCTTCCAGTTCAACGCTGGAAATCTTGCCGTTCTGTACCAGGTAGTCGAATGGCCCCTGGGTACTCTGTAGCGATGACCTGAACTGCTTGACCAGCATCTGGCATACCATCATGGCGTGCTTCAGATCGGTCTTGTCAAAATCGCGGTCACCTTCAAAATTAATTAATTGCAGCACGCCGAGCAGGATTTCATCCTTGATCGGCACGATGATCATGGATTTGACTTTCCAGCCCTTGGCCTCACTGAAACGCTTGTCAAATTGCAAGAGAGGATGGATGTCGACCAGCTCTTCGCTATCCAGCACATTTTTGATCACCAGCGCACGCTGGCTAAGTGCCACATAACCGGCCAGCGACGTCGGGGTGAATGGCACGCGAATTTCTATGGAATCATCGTCATCAGGATCACCGCCCTTGATGCTGGCCATGATCTCCTTACCGTTGTCCACGCACTGGTAAATCGTGAACAAGCGCACCTGGAGAAGGTCGAGCAGATCCTTCTCCACCTCCTTCATGGCGGTTTTCAGTTTCTTGCTGTATTTAAGGCGCTGATAAATCTTGGATAGACTGGTGACAAACGGATCCTGCTGTTTCGCCTCGGCAGGCGGCGCAGCTTCCGTTTCGACTTCGACTTCATCAGTGGCGGGTTGTGACATCGTTACATTGATTCTTCTTTGACCAGATTAAATTTCTGCCGGCCGAATCAAGCTCCTGAGTATTCGCGTTAGCAAGGGCGTGGGAATATTTACTACTATGTTAAACTTTTCCCACACGCACTGGAATCCGGCCAAAATGCCAGCAATTTCAACCATATTCAATAGGTTTTTGTCCGTAATAGTGATCTGCGTCCCATTGTTTGGGGGGGTATCTGCCCAATCATCGCAATTATCCCCGGCAGAACTGCATTGGTTGGGTTTGCGCATCTATAGTAATGAATGCAACCAGCAACCTTCCTGCCTCACTAGCTGGAACGAAGGCGAGGAATTTCCATCGCTGGGAATTGGCCATTTTATCTGGTTTCCCGCGGATTCAAGCGCCCCATTCACCGAAACGTTTCCGCAACTGATTGCATACTATCAGACTCAGGGAATTACTGTTCCTGCCTGGCTTGCTGCGCTGCCCGAGCTTGATGCACCGTGGCAGGATCGCCCGACATTTCTGGCGGACCTGGACTCCTCACGTATGAATGAGCTGCGCCAGTTCCTCGCCACTACTACGGACACACAAGTAGCCTTCATCGTGCAAAGGCTGGATGAAACCTTGCCATCCATGCTGGCAGCCGCGCCTGCGAGGCAGCGTGCAGACCTTCAGGCCATCTATGAAAAAATTGGCAATGCAGCCCCACCCATGGGTCGTTATGCACTAATTGATTACGTGCATTTCAAAGGTAGCGGCGCCAACTCCAGCGAACGCTATCGGGGCCAGGGGTGGGGATTACTGCAGGTCTTGCAGCGTATGGATCCCGCTACGGCAGACTTACCCGGTTTTGTGACTGCAGCCGAGGCCGTGCTGCGCCAGCGGGTGGCGTTGTCAGCTCCGGAAAGAAATGAGCAACGCTGGTTACAGGGCTGGATCAATCGCTTGCAAACCTACCTGCCTGACCCGGCGTAACTGAATGCAACGCTTGCTGCTCCTGTATATTAGTTTTACTCTTCACAGCCTTTAGTAATCCAGTCCGGTCTGATCACCCATGTCTTTGCAACGCCCCAATATCGAAAAAATGCACGGTTACCAACCGGGTGAACAGCTTAATGACAGCGACACCATCAAACTCAACACCAACGAGAACCCGTATACTCCCAGCAAGCGAGTCCTCGAGGCACTGAGCAACATTGACGGTGCAGCGCTGCGCCGTTATCCACCGCCTCTGGCGAATGATTTCCGAGATCAGGCTGCTCTGTTGCACCAGGTCAGGCGTGAGAATATCGTCCCGACCAATGGGGGCGACGAGTTGCTCCGATTGGTATTCACTACTTTCGCCGATCCTGGCGATACAGTTCTGGTCATGCAGCCCAGTTATTCTCTCTATCCCGTACTGGCTGATATCCAGAATTGCAAACTGCAGGAGGTTCCGCTCGAAGATGACTGGTCCATGCCGGCAAATTTTTTGACCACTGCCGCCGAATCGATAGCTCGCATCATGTTTTTGGTCAATCCTCATGCTCCCACTGGCCGACTGCTGGACGTTGACTATCTGGCAGAAGTTGCTGAATGCTTCAAAGGCGTCCTGGTCATCGATGAAGCGTACGTGGACTTTGTTGATCCAGAGAACGAATACAATGCGATAGAGCTAATCCAGCGTTTTGAAAATGTGCTGCTATTGCGCACATTGAGCAAGGGTTACTCTCTGGCCGGATTGCGATTTGGTTATGGCATTGCCGCAACCAGTCTGATTGAGCCGATGCTTCTCAAAACACGGGACAGTTATAACACCGACTATATTGCGCAAAAACTGGCTGTGGCAGCACTGGTTTCAGTCAGTGATGCAAGGCAAAACTGGGACAAGATCAGGAAGTCCAGAGAATCACTGCGCATAGAACTCAAGAAGCTGGGCATTGAGACAGAGCCCAGTCAAAGTAATTTCCTGTTAGCTAAAATGCCGCAGTCCATTAACGCCAAAAAGTTGTACGAAGCATTGAAGCAACGCCTGATCCTTGTGCGCTACTTTGACCAGCCACGTCTGCAGGATCGTCTGCGTATCACGGTGGGCACTCCGGATGAAAATCAGCAACTGATACAACAGATCCGCAAAATTATTCACGACTAATATCTTCATCTCCCAATGCTTTGACACAGCATTCAGCTCGCGTTAGAACTGAACCTCTGGGGAACTGCGCCATGGACAAGAACAAACCGGAACCGGGCTCGAGCAAGACATACTACTGCCCTGAGTGCAAAAAACCTCTGCGCCCGATGACAGGCAAGCTTGGGCCTTTCTGGGGATGTTCCGGTTTCCCCAAGTGTCGCACTACACTGAATGACGTGGCAGGAAAACCCTCAGAAGAAGTCGATGAACATTATCGCTGCCCACTTTGCACACGACGCATGGTGAGAGCCAAACCGGAACAGGGAGACTACTGGTATTGCAGTGGTTTCGCCCGCGGTTGCAAGCTGCAATTGCCTGACGACGATGGCAAACCCAAAGCGGCCTATCGCTGCCCGGATTGTGGCAATCTACTGGCACAACGCAAGGGAAAGAACGGCATCTTCTGGGGCTGCACCAAGTACCCCGATTGCACTGCGACATTCAAAGACCTGGGAGACAAACCGGCACTATGATTTTTTCCATGCTCAATTTACGCAAGAAAACTTCCGCTACAGTGGCGGGTGTTGTCATCGCCGGACTGTGCCTGTGGGGCGTTGCCATGTGGCACAACATGTCGCGTGGCGAAATACTCAATATTCTGTTGGGTTCAGTACTATTAGTGCTCGCGATAATTGGCATGGCATTCTTGCTAATCGTGTGCTTCAAACTGATAGGCAAGATGCTGGGTAAGGTTTTTGGCAATGATGAAGATTCAACGCCCGGACAGGGGTAGCTTGCCCGACATAATCAACGCATCTTCGCGCTTTTCTTTGCCAGGATAGTATTCCTTGCGCTGTCCAACCTGCACAAATCCCAGAGATCGATACAGCTCCAGCGCTGGCAAATTGGATTGTCGAACTTCGAGGAAACATATCTTTGCATCTTCCTTGTATGCCCTTTCCAGTAACAGATTGAACATCCGACGACCCAACCCCTGTCGTTGAAAATCCGGGTGCACGCAAAGCGTCAGAAGATGACATTCACCTATAGCGACTGACATCACGCCATGCGCAACAATCTGTTGCTTACTGGCAAACACCCAGCATTGATATCCAGCCCGCAGGCAATCAAGGAAGATGCGTTTGCTCCAACCCTGGCCGTAGGCCGCGGCCTCATTTTGCACAACCAGGTCCAGGTCACTGTTACGCATGATGCGAGCAAAAAATTCCGGCTTATTCATACTGCTTTCAGCTTCTAACCAGTATTACTCTGCAGATCCAGGCTGCAATCGCTGGCGCGCAGCCTGCAGATCAGACCAGGCTTCCCGTTTGAGACCAGGATTTGCCAACATGGCATGCAGACTGTGAGTATGGGTCACCGACACTGCATCAAGTTCGACATTATTCAATACTTCAGCGAGCTGTGTTGAAAAAACCAGCAGTTCAGAAAACCCGTCTGTTTCCTGCCGTTTGCGTAAAAATCCAGCCAGCGCCCTGCCAGCGGCCATAATGTCGCTGCCACTAGTCGCCAGCCCTTCGGCTAATGGCCAGTTGAAAGACTCGGCATGTAACGAATAGCTATCATCTGGCAACCCTATTGCCCGCAGTATCGCTGCCAGTAGGGTTCGCGCTTCCGTACCACTCTCAGCTTGCTGAAAGGGATACTCCTGCACAACTGCCAGATTTGGACCAGCGCAGATGTAGTCCAGCTTGAACCGCAACCCATCGGCGCTGCTCGCCTGCGCTGGCTGTGCCGGCACTTCAGACGCTTTCGTTACTGGTTTCGCAGCAACTGCTCCAGGCGCAGTCACCCTTTCTGGTCGCGGCCTGGCCACTGGCTTTTCAAGCTCAGACTTGTTGCGAGTCCGGGATGGCTGTTTGGCTTCCGATGTGGATGCAGCAGCAGGTTCGGCAAACACGTATTCTGCAACCGGGCGGCCAAGTGCAACTGATCGACGCAAGTAGACGGGTGCAATGCCCATTACCTTGAGATATTCCTGTCTTTCAGTTTCGTTCACTGAGGTGCGTCCGGTATTAAATCCGCTTGCCAATATACGCGTTTGTCCCTATGCCAACAACATGGCGCAGCATTGCGAAAATTGCCAATTTTCAATGCAACTCAGATGTGCCTCCACAGTCTGGCATGTGTATAGCTCCCTAATGCCAGGCATAGCGCACAGGCTGGAACCGGATCATGCGCGAGGTTGAGGGCCGCAGCGGCTGGTTCCAGCCCTTGCACTCTGGTCCGGAGCATTACACATGTCGGACTGTGGCTATATGGGCAAGCATTAGTTGTATTTGACTCTTGGACACCGACTTGGATTCCACTACAGGCCTTGCGTGGTTTGAAGTTCAGGCGTTTTCATGATTGAATCCGCGTTCGTTGAAATCAGGGGAAAACATGAAAGCCATCGTATGCCACGCAGACGGACCACCTGAAGATCTGGTACTGGAAGACATTGCCGCACCAGAACCAGGCGCGCATGAAGTCATTGTGGAGGTGCATGCCGCCTCACTGAATTTCCCTGATGGACTACAGATCCGGGGTAAGTACCAGTTTCAACCCGATCATCCCTTTGTGCCTGGATCGGAAGTAGGCGGTGTCGTCACTGCATTAGGCGATGGCGTCAAGGACGTGGCAATAGGTGACAGAGTGATGGCCGTGCCCGGCATCGGCGGACTCGCCGAACAGGTGGCTGTCAATTCGTCTGGCGTGCGCAAGATTCCTGATAGCATGGATTTCCGCACTGCGGCCGGATTTGCCATGGTCTATACCACTTCCTATTACGCACTGAAGCAACGGGGCAATTTGCGCGCTGGTGAAACCTTACTCGTGCTGGGAGCCAGTGGCGGAGTAGGACTGGCAGCAGTTGAATTGGGCAAATTAATGGGCGCTCGGGTAATCGCCGCCGCCAGCTCTGACGAGAAGCTGGAATTCGTCAAGCAATACTCCCCGGATGCGGTGATTAATTACGGCGACGGAGAATTGAAAGACAAAGTCAAAGCCCTTACCGACGATCGCGGCGCAGATGTCATTTATGATCCAGTGGGTGGCGACCTGTTTGACCAGAGTTGCCGTTGCATAAACTGGAATGGCCGCCTTCTGGTCGTCGGTTTCACCAGCGGTCGCATACCTGAATACAAAGCCAATCTAGCCCTGCTCAAGGGTTCTTCCATGGTTGGCGTATTCCTGGGCCGGTTTCGCAAAGAAGAACCAGCAGAGTATGAGAAAAACTTCGCTGAGTTATTTGCGATGTATGAGCAAGGCAAGATCAAACCCGTGGTGACACAAACCTTTGCCATGGATCAGTATGTTGATGCCTTTAATATATTCACCAAGCGCCAGGTAATGGGAAAAGTTACGCTGGACATCAAATCCGAATAACAGCTGCTATGTTAAGTGATGATGAAATTCGCCAGGATCTGGCGAAACTGAAAGACATAGTGGCTGCGCACAAAGCACCAGGCATGGAGCTAGCCACCGAAATCGTCAATATTGACGGAATCGAACTGGAAGTGTTTGCCAATGTGCCCCGCAATTTGTATGAACTCTATCGACTCGGGCTGGAATCACCCGATCGTACTTTTCTTGTCTACCTGGAAGACCGTTTCACGTTTGCCGAAACAATGGAATTGTCGCTGCGGCTCGGGCGCGCATTAAAAGAACAGTACGGAGTTAACAAAGGTGACCGGGTAGCGGTATGCGGCCGTAATTCGGCCGAGTGGTGCATCACCTATATGGCAGCCACATTGATCGGTGCGGTGATCGTCCCGATGAACTCCTGGTGGAAAGGCCCGGAACTGGAGTTTGGCCTGCAAGACAGTGGCGCCCGGGTGCTTATTGCTGATTCTCCCCGACTGGAACTGGTCGAACCTTACCTGGCCAGTCTCGGTGTATCTGGGATCATAATGAAACCGGAGACTGCAACCACTACTCCGGAATTCTTTAAAATATTGGAAGGAGTGAAGCCTCTAACCGAGACAGACATCGAAGCCATTGGTGTATTGCCTGAAGACAATGCCTCGATCATGTACACATCCGGCTCAACCGGCCTGCCTAAGGGTGTGCTCTCGACCCACCGCAATATTATCAACGCGCTTTATACCTGGAAATTCGTCAAGGAAATTACCGAGATACTGCGTCCGGAACTGCGCGAAGACGATCCGCCCTACCCCCCAGCCATCCTTGCCAATGTGCCGCTGTTCCATGTAACAGGCAGTCACGCGCAGTTTCTCGCCTGTTTCATCTACCAGCGCAAATTCGTGATGATGTACAAATGGGACGCCGACAAAGCCCTGGAACTGATAGAGAGCGAACGTATCTCGGTTTTCCATGGGGTGCCGACCATGGCCTGGGAACTCATGCATTCAGAGCAATTTGATAATACGGATTTAAGCAGTCTGCGCAGCGTTCAGAGTGGTGGTGCGCCCCGCCCTCCCGAACACCTGCAAATGATTCTGCGTAAATTCCCGGAAGTTGCCATTCCGGGTCTGGGATACGGACTGACAGAGACCAATGCGATTGGCGCCATTATCTCGGGCAAGTTTTATGAAGCCAGGCCCAGCAGCACTGGCCGCCCCAGCCCACCAGTGACAGCGGTGCAAATCGTCGATGAAGCAGGCAATACACTGGAAAACGACCAGGTCGGGGAAATCTGTATCAAGGGGCCCACGATCATGCGTGGTTACTGGAACAATCTCGAAGCTACCGCGGAAGTCATCAAGGATGGCTGGTTCCACACAGGCGACATTGGCAAGCTTGATCCCCTTGGCTTCCTGATCATCCTCGATCGGGCCAAGGATATCGTTATTCGTGGCGGTGAGAATATCGGCTGCGCCGAAGTTGAGTACGCTATTTCAGAACACCCGGCAGTGAATGAAGTCTCGGCCTTTGGCGTTCCGGATGAGCGCCTCGGTGAAAGCCTGTGCGCCACCATCATGCTCCAGCCCGGCGCCACTCTCGAACCCGATGAGCTGCGGCAGTTTCTCCACACCCGTATCGCGGCTTTCAAGATACCCGAGCGTTTTTTCTTTACCTATGAGCAGTTACCACGCATTGCCACAGGCAAGATCGCCAAGAAGCAACTCAGGCAGGAAACTATCGCCAGACTTGGCCTGACCTGAGAAAATTCCACCCCCGTCACAGTGCGCCCCATATGCTTCGCCCGAAGTAATAAATGGGTCACAAAATCACTCCAAAAAAGTCTACCCTTCACTGCGTTTTCGGATTATTCTCCGCAAAAATTCAGGTAACTTTTTACTGAAGTTTTTCCCACATCGGAACGATATGGGTTTATAAGCAAGCCCCGTGTTTTGTGATCGAGAGATTCAAATTATGAAACAGCAAAAATGGGAAGACCCTACAGAGGCAGTGAAAGAATTTATTGATGGCGGAGAACTCATGGCAGATGATGATTCCGATATCGATGAAGGCTCCATCGCCAGTCAGGGCAAGGCGCGAGTCACTGAATTGCGTCGCCGTATCGAGGAGCGCCTGGAAAGCAAGCGCATCGCCTTCGAATATGGCTATGACGAATTCGATGACGTAAACGAAGCCCTGCAATAATCCCTGATTTCCCCACCGAGCCCTAAATCAGCCCGGTGGCACAGTCGCCTTCGCCCCTGGCGGGCGGTTGAATGCCCCTCTCAAATAGGTCCGAAATATCTGGTTTTCGCACTATCCACACCTTGTCTGACTAGGTATGATTGGCCCTTCTTAGCTTATGAAGAACAGCGCATGACTTATTGTGTAGCCGTCTCGGTAGATGCCGGTATGGTTTTCTGCTCAGACTCCCTCACGAACGCTGGCATTGATCAGATAGCCACCTACAGCAAGATGTTCCGGTTCGGTAACGACGACGAGCGTCAGTTCGTCATCCTCACTGCAGGTAATCTGGCAACGTCCCAGGGCACTCTGGCGAAGGTAAAATCTGACATCGCCAAAGATGCCAAGCGTAATTTGCTGAAAATGGATAGCGTGCAGGACGCCGCAGACTATCTCGGTGACGTTAGCCTGCAGCAACAGGAAAAACGCACCTCCGAAGGCAAGAATTTTGAAGCCAGTTTTATTATTGGTGGCCAACTGAAAGGCCAGCCCCATGAAATCATTTTGGTGTACCCGGAAGGCAATCACATAACCACTTCCAAGGACACGCCTTACCTGCAGATAGGTGAGAGTAAATACGGCAAGCCAATCCTGGACCGCATCCTTAACCCGAGCCTCGATCTGGATACCTGCGCCATGTGTGCGCTGGTATCAATGGATTCGACACTGCGCAGCAACCTGAGTGTTGGGCCACCCATCGAAACGCTGATTTACAAAGCCGACAGCCTGGTACTCGATAACTACCATCGTTTCGATGAAGACAGTGAATTCTTGCGAGACTTGCACAAACGCTGGGATGAACTGCTGAAAAATGCCTTCCGGCAAATGCCACCGCTATCCTGGGCGACTAACTGGGATAAATCAGAGAATGGACAAAACGGAGCTTCTTGAAGCTCAGATCTGAAAGTACAAACGGGTAGGCATCTTCCAGTCCCATGCTGCGATTCAGGGCATTCAGCGAGATGCTGAGTTCGGTCCACTTCGATAGTGTGATTTCAATATCATCCCAGCGCATTGACCCCTGTTCCAGGCCGTAGGCACTGGCAGTCTCCAGCGTATCAATCATGTGCAGATAGTGGGACCATACTTCGGCCCAGTCTTCCAGTGGATGCGACTGGGCATAGTGGCTAATCATGTCCGGGTCATAAGGCAGCGAATCTTTCTTGGCGTAATATTTTTTCAGCGCCTTCGCATAATCGACTGTCTCATCACCAAACAGTTCTCTGAAAGCATTGACTCGCTCGTTGTTGTTAATAAGCCGATTATAGTAGTAGTGACCACTCTCGTGCCGAAAATGACCCAGCAGTGTGCGATATAACTCACCCGTATACTGTCGAGTGATCTCGCGTCTCACCTCATCCGCCTCGGCAATATTAATTGTAATCATGCCGTTCTGGTGTCCGGTAGCCACATGCTCCTCGAACACTCCCGGATTGGTGCGCTTGTCTTCTATGAAACAGAAAGCCAGCCCGTTTGGATCCTTGTTCTTGCCTACCACGGGCAGACCCAGTTCAAGCAGTGAATAAATCAGGCGGCGTTTGGCATGCTCCAGTTGTTTCCACCAGCGACGCCGGTCCGGGTCCAGCAGGTTAGGAATCGTGTCATTGAGTCGGCAGCTTATGCAGTATTTGCCATCCTGTTCGGGAAGTAACCAGTTACATACATCATAATCACTGGAATTGCGGCATAACTTGCGATTGCCCACTGCGTCAGGCAGCGGAACCATCTCGAAGGCCTTGGGATCGAAACCTACGCGGCGATCACAGGTGAGGCATCGGGTGTTTTCGAAAAACAGGGGCTGCCCACATGCGCAGGTGAATTTTCTCATATATTATTTGTTAGGTAGGAACCAGGTCTCTGCAATTTTTTGGTGAACGGACGCGAATTGTACCTGCATATCATCAATATACTGAAATAATCCAGATTCCAGCAGCTTGCCTATTCCGGTACGATTGGCCAGACGCAGGGTTTTACTGATTTGAGCTACTGCTTTCTCGTTGTTTGGCAGTTTTTTCACCACATTTTCCATTTTATCGAAACAGTACGCGACGCTGCGCGGAAATTCTTCATCTTGCAAGAGATAAACCACTACATCTTCGGCGTTTACGCGATTCTTCACATGCTGGCGATACATCTGATATGCGCTTATAGAGCGCAAAATATTCATCCAAAGGATGTTTTCGAATGGTTCCGCGTTGGCACTGCTATCCAACTCCATGCTGCTCAGTAGCTTACCCGAACCGACATCGACGATCCGCGTGGTCATATCAGCCCGCTCCAGGTACTGCCCGAGGCGCACGAAATTAAAAGCATCATTATGACTCATGGTGCCTGACAACATGCCTGCCAGGTGCTGGCAACTCGCTATGATCTCTTCCAGCAATTCGTGGCGGGGACCCCGAGACACACCTTTGCCAAGCTTTTCCCTGGCGAACCAGTAAAGGTTGTTGATTTCCTCAAACGCCTCGGTTGGCATGATCTCGCGTGTAGTACGTGCATTTTCCCGTGCCATTGCCAGCATGTTCAGGAGAGAGACACTGTTTTCTTCCACCAACAGGAAACGCATCACATTGCGCTCTATTACCTGCCTTTCACTCTTGGCAAATAGCGCGTCGGTGCCCGTTATCTCCAGCAAGGATTGCCAGCCCAGCTTGGTGCGTGGTGGTAAATCCATTAACAGCGTGGAAAATACACTTAATAATCTGGCGGTATTCTCTGCCCGTTCCAGGTATCTGGACTGCCAGTAAACGCGTTCGGCTACTCGGGATAACATATCAGCTCTCCCCCACTATCCAGGTGTCTTTACTACCGCCACCCTGGGAAGAATTAACAATATAAGACCCCTTCACCATGGCCACTCGCGTCAATCCCCCAGCAGTAACATAAGACTTGTCGGCTTGCAGGATAAATGGCCTGAGATCGACATGACGAGGTTCAACAGATCGATCTCCAAGTATCGGCACGGTGGATAAAGAGATCAGCGGTTGGCCAATATAATTACGCGGGTTAGCCTTGATGCGTCGGGCGAACTCTTCCCGCTCCTTACGCGTCGACTGCGGCCCCATCAACATGCCGTAACCCCCTGATTCATTGGCGGGTTTTACCACCAGTTTGTCCAGGTTTTTCAGCACATGGTCACGCTGCTTCTTATCATTGCACTGGTAGCTCGGCACGTTGGGCAGGATAGGATCTTCATCCAGATAATATTTGATGAGCTGCGGCACATAGGTGTAGATAATCTTGTCATCTGCTACCCCGGCACCCGGTGCATTGGCCAGTGCCACATTACCCTTCACCCAGGCCTTGAACAAACCGGCAACTCCAAGCACAGAGTCCTTGTTGAACACGGTGGGATCGAGAAACAGGTCATCGATACGGCGGTAAATCACATCAACTTGAGACAAACCATCTATGGTACGCATGTAGACCTTGTCTTTCTCAACTACCAGGTCGCCACCTTCCACCAACTCCGCACCCATACGCTGAGCCAGGTATGAATGTTCAAAATAGGCCGAATTAAAAACGCCCGGCGTTAGTACAACGACTTCCGGATTGCGGGTTCGACGCGGTGAGATAGCTGCCAGGGTATCGAATAGCTGATTGGGATAATCAGTTACTGGCAAAATATTGTGATTCTCGAATAATTCAGGGAACACTCGCTTGGTAACGCGACGGTTCTCCAGCATATATGACACACCGGAAGGCACACGCAAATTATCTTCCAGCACGTAGAATTCACCATCTCCATCCCGAATCAAGTCGGTACCGCAGATATGCGCCCACACTTTGTACTTGGGACGAATACCAACACACTCTTTGCGAAAATTCGTGGAATTGAGAATTAACTCTTTGGGAATAATTTTATCTTTGAAAACTTTCTGCTCATTGTAAACATCATTAATAAACAGATTAAGTGCGCGTAGTCGTTGCTTTAATCCATCGCTGGTTTTGTTCCATTCTTTCTCAGTGATTACCCGTGGAATAATGTCAAAAGGCCATTCGCGGTCAATATTGCCCGCATCACTGTAGACAGTAAAAGAGATTCCCATCGTCTTGATGGCAAACTCTGCCGCCAACTTTTTATCCAGCAAATCTTCGTGGTTAAGAGAACTGAGATAACTGGCAAGACGTCTTGCCGGTTTGCGGGCATAACCTGGCGAGCTGATTAACTCATCAAAGAACTTACCAGGGTTATAGGTCTTCCAATTAACGCGCATTCAAGGCTTCGCTTGCGCCGGACTTGCTGCCAGCACGGGGTTAATGGGTAGCTTACGTTAATGCATTGCGGCTTAAGTGGCAAATTCTGGCGTCAAAATTCTAGCGAAGTGTAACAATTAGTAAAACACTCAGGGTTTTGTCAGGCTTAGATCGGCCAGAAAATCAGAAGCAAAGGAATCGACACTGTAACGATGATAATTTCCAGTGGTAATCCCATACGCCAGTAGTCGCCGAATTGATATCCCCCTGGCCCCATAACGAGCGCATTATTTTGGTGCCCAATCGGAGTTAAAAATGCACAGGAGGCGCCTATGGCTACAGCCATAAGAAAGGCATCAGGGTTTAGATTCAAAAACAGGGCGATGTTGTAGGCAATAGGTGCCATCAGGATAGCTGTTGCGGCATTGTTCAACACGTCAGAGACAGTCATGGTAATAATCAGCACAAAGGCAATCAGGAATACCGGTGACATATCCCCCGCCACACTTAGAATTCCGTCAACCAGTAATGCAGTAGTGCCGGAAGTCTCCAGCGCATTACCAAGCGGTATCATGGCGCCTAGCAGAACCACGACCGGCCAATCCACACCGTCATAGAATTCCCTGACCGGTACGATCTGCAACAGGACCATTGCCACTGTTGCAATACCCAGCGCCAGTTGAATTGATATCACTCCGGTAGCTGCCAATATAATTGCGAACACAAATGTTAACAACGCGGGTACTGCTTTGTTGCCTTTACCAAAACTGAGTTCACGTTTGGCCAGGGGGTAGCAGTTCATCTTGACTATCGCTTCATTGATGTCGGCTTCTTCACCATGCAACAACAGAACATCACCTGCCTTGATAACGAATTCGCGCAATCGATTGCGATGTGGCTTGCCTGCACGGGAAGCCGCCAACAGATTGATATTATAACGCCTGTTGAAGCGAATATTTTCGGGAGTGCGCCCGGCAATCGGCGAGTCAGGTGTCACAACAACCTCTGCGACCTTTGAGTCTTCAGAATGGAATATTTCATCTTTGGCGTTATTGGCAGACACCAATTGCAGTTTTTGCGCCGAGGCAAAAGCATCTACATCCTCATGTGAGCCCTGCACGATCAATAAATCACTGGCGGAAAGAATATGCGTCTGGGGTACAATCGGGAGGTGCTGCTTCTTGTGCACCATCGACAGCAAATCAATACCGCTTTCAGCAAGAATTTTTCGTAAGTCTTTTACTTGTTCACCAGGCAATGGTGATTCTTCCTGCATCTTCAATTCGAACAGGTACTTCTCGACGGCAAACAGATCCGCTTCCACTGAATCTTTACGTACTTTCACCAGTCGCCAGCCAATAAGTAACATGAACACAATGCCGCAGATCGCCACGCCACCACCTACCGGAGCGAAATCAAACATCGTAAAAGGTTCGCCGGTAACTTGCTGCCGATAATTTGCGATGAGTATATTCGGTGGCGTACCTATCATGGTAACCAGTCCCCCGAGGATAGAACCAAAAGAGAGTGGCATCAGTACTGTCGCCGGTGATCTGCCGGCACTCGCGGTTGACTGAATTGCTATCGGCATTAACAGCGCCAGCGCACCCACATTGTTCATGAACATTGAAAGAAATGCCGCGAGGAATGTGAGTACTGCAATATGCAGCAATGGTCGATTGGAAGCCGGTTCTATGGCCTGGGCGATAAACTCAACGGCGCCGGATTTTGTCAGGCCGTAGCTGATAATAAGAACCAGAACGACTGTTATAGTTGCGGGATTACCAAATCCGGAGAACAGTTCAGTTTGTGGAACCAGTCCTGCTATGCCAGCAGCGAATAATGCCCCGAGAGCGATGACATCATAGCGCCAGCGGCCCCAAACCAGCAGACCCAAAAGGACCACCAGGATGGTTAGAAGCGTGGCCTGCTCAGTGGTCATAGACTGCCCTGTTTTTAAACAACGTTAAATTCGAGATCTGCGACTCCCTCGATGCTGGCGGCCAGATGATCCCCCGGGTTAGTGGCAGCGACGCCTGAGGGTGTACCAGTAAAAATAAGATCGCCTGCTTGCAATTCAAAAAAGTTGGAAAGCTCACTGATAATTTCTGCCACTGACCAGATCATGCTGTCCAGGCTGGCATCCTGACGTATTTCATCGTTCACTCGCAAGGAGATGCGGGCATCAAGGGGATGTCCACAACTGGCCACGGGATTTAACGCAGATATTGGAGCAGACTGATCGAACCCCTTGGCGACGTCCCACGGCTTGCCCGCATTTTTTGCGGCAGCCTGTAAATCGCGCCGGGTAAAATCAATACCCACACCATAGGCATAGACACAACTGAATGCCTGCTCTGCTGGAATATGTTTGCCTCCCGATTGCAAAGCCACTACCAATTCAACCTCATGATGCAGATCTGCAGTAGCCTGGGGATATCGCACATCTGCTCCACTCGTCACAACTGCATCTGCTGGTTTGGAAAAAAATATTGGCGGCTCAGCCTTGGGGTCTCCTCCCATTTCTTTCACATGATCGGCATAGTTACGCCCGACACAGTAAATGCGATGCACTGGAAATTTCTCTTCGCTGAACTGTACAGGCACCACAACTTGTACTGGTGGTTTAACTGCAAATTTCAGCACTCGACACTCCTGCTGCTATCCATGCAGCCTAGTTGCGCTGCCAGGTCATTTGCAAATACTGTCTGGCCTGGAAATAAGGTTAAACCTGTAGCGGCTTCAACTTCTTGCAGATTACTCACCTGGGTGCAGTAATCCGCATGAATGGGTAAATCCGCATCGAATATAAACGCAGCACGAGCCTGACCAGTACTTATAACTTTATAAAAAGCCGCGGCCCGCTGCGTCAATCCATCGGCAATTTGCAGCTCACTATCAATACCATAGATTGGTCCGGCAACCACATGAGCCTCACCGAGGCTGGCCACCAGTTCATTCACGGCCTGGTCAAGCCGTGACCAGCTACCCAGGCGCAAGTCACTCGGTAGCGCGGCCATATTACTCAGGTAATTCAGCTCATCCCAGTAAGGTGTTCCTGCAAAACTGGTCATGGGAACGAGTCGCCCCACTTCGCCAGGGTCGATATTGATTTCGGTAGTGCGGTAATCCCGGTCCTGCTGATTGCTTAGATCAGGTTGCTGTATACGCGTGATTGAGCCAGCAATATCTTCGCGTGACAGACCACTTTCGAGCAATTCGTCATCACGCCACATGCGGGGTAGAAGCGATGCTACGCCTACTGAGTCAGGCAGTACTCGATAAGCGATCCAATCCGCCATACCAGACTGATAATTTACCGACGCCGCGAATAGATGGCGCACGACGATCTGGTTGCGTAACGAGGCACCCGTCGGACACGAAGCCTGGCAATGTGCAATATGAATCTGCTGGGAATATACGGCAGGCGCGGCCAGAATGGCCAGGCTGCCAATCCCAAGGACAATAACTCCCAGGCATTTAACCCCTAGGAATTTAACCCATAGGATAGAGAATTTCTTTATGTACTTCATCACAACGCTTCATGACTTCATCGTCAAGTGATACATCAAAAGCAGCCAACGACTCGTCAAGCTGATCTGCCGAGCGAGCGCCAATAATAGTCGATGCTACAAAATCAAAATTCATGCTCCAGGCTGTCGCCAGTGTTACGGGCGACATATTCAAGTCCTTGGCAATTTCCAGATAGCGCGCAGTAGACGCCAGCGTTTTTTCATTAACGAATCGCTGCGCCATAGCTTTCTGGCGCGGATTATCTGCATAGTGATAATCACCAAAACGACAGTTGTGCGGCATCTCGTCCTGATTGTACTTACCACTCAACACACCGCCCCCAATGGGCGAATAAGGCAAGAGTGATACCTGCTCCCTGCGACATACGTGCGCCAATTCATCGAAGAAGCGCTGGTTGATCAGTGAGAAGTTGTTTTGTATGGACTGAAACCTGGCAAAGCCTTCGTAGGATGCCGCTGTGTTGGCCTTGGTCAACCCGTAAGCGGATTCGTTTGAAGTGCCCAAATAGCGCACCTTGCCAGATTCGACCAATCTGTCCAGGGCTTCCATGGATTCCTCGATAGGCACCACAAGATCAGGCCAGTGCACCTGATACAGATCTATATAGTCCAGCCCCATGCGCCGTAAAGAACCATCGACTGCTTTCTCAATATGATGCCTGTCAATGGCTGTCATACCGGATCGAATTGGTGGTACAAACCAGCCGGACGCTGCACCGGCTACCTTGGTCGCGATAATCAGTGAATCACGGTTACGTGACTTGAACCACTCGCCACAGATCTCTTCAGTAATACCCACCGTCTCCGCCAATGGAGGTACGGGATAAACCTCGGCGGTGTCGAAAAAATTAATGCCTCTATCGTAGGCTTTGTCCAGAATTCGAAAAGATTCTTTTTTATTGCTCCAGCTACCAAAACTCATGGTTCCCATGCAGATTGGTGTAACCCGCAGGCCACTGGTGCCTATGTAACGATACTCCATACTTCTTCCTATACTTCTGTCAGTTTATCAGGCGTTCTCAGGTAGTGGCGGACAGGCATCGCCGAGATAACCGCCGCCTCCACAATAATCAGGATCCTGCAATTGTATCCGGATACCATCCGGATCAGCGAAATAAAGTTCCGGTGTACCACCTTGTGCGCCACCTCTATTAGGCATGCGCATGCTCACCCAATGTGTCAGTGGCAAGGAGGCATTGCCGTCATCAGTAGCGGTTAATCCGTAATCTGTTAATTGCCTACGTATATCATCCACAAAAAAATCATTTACACTGAAACAAGTGTGGTGCACCAGTGCAGCATTATCAGGAGTACCTTCCTGGACGCCACCGATGTACATCATAAACTGAATGCCATCACCAACTCCTACGATAGGAGATGTCGGCCCTTGGTAAGCCTGGTAGTTCAATCCGAAGACACTGCGATAGAAATTATTGGCGCGAGACCCATTAGCCATGAAATTGGTAAAGTGACTGAGATCAACCAGCTCGAACATGCCCGCAGTGGTCGAGACTTCGACATTCTCACAAACTGTACCTAGCGCCCCGCCGCCACCGCAATGGTTCTGTGGTACGAGCTGATAGACCAGACCTTCAATGTCAGCAAAGTAGAGCTCGCGCGTTTCGCCGCGGGTTTGTACCCAACTGTGCATGGCCAGATCCAGGCGCGATAGTCGATCTGAATAATCGATTGGTGTTATTCCCCAGTCAGCCAATTGATTCTGTACTTCAGTTAAATTGAAATCAGCAACACTGAGTCCCACATGGGTGTATCCGGGAGTCTCAGTGCCACGTGTAGGAGTTAGAGAAAAGAAATGTGGTCCGCTGCCAATGCGCAAACAAACGGTATCACCGCTGCGTGCCTGGATTGGCGCACCAAACAAATCCTGATAGAAGGCTACACTGCGCTCGAGATCGGAAACCCGCAAGCCAAAACTATGTAATTTACGCACCGCAATGGTGTTATCACTACCCTGCGCCAATACTTGTGGCGAAAGCAGCGCAACAGGTAAGGCCTGCAAAAATCGACGGCGCAGAATATCTGGTTGCGTGGGTTGAGGAATTTTTGTTTTAGTCATATCGCCCTCTTCTGATATGTGCACAAACGCGTTGTTTGTACCGAGTCTGTAATCCGACTCTTGAGGCGCACATCATAGCCAGCCCACGATGCAGCGTCCACCTATCGGTGAGCGACCTAGTCTTTGTCCAGGCGTCCGATTTCTTCGACCCAACGCTCCATACCACCTGCCATATGCGCCACTGGCTCTACCCCCATATCCTGCAGGGATTTGGCGGCCAGCGCCGACCGCCAGCCCTTGTTGCAATGCAGTATGACTTGTTCAGCGTCATCAAACTCGCGGCGGTAGTATGGGCTGTCGGGGTCAATCCAGAATTCCAGCATGCCACGAGGTATATGCAGCGAACCAGGAATCTTGCCTTCCCGTTTCAGCTCGCGCACATCGCGCAAATCAATAAGCAGCACGCCCGGTTTGCCAATCTTCTTATCCACATCAGCTGGAGTCAGCGCCGTTACTTTAGCCTCAGCTTCTGCTACCAACTCTCGAAAACCTTTGCTTATCTTCATCCTCGCCCCACTCAGACTGATATCTCATTGATGTATGCAGGCAGGCAAGTTAAACCAAGGGTCGCGGCTACGCAAGACAGAACACTCAGGGTGCACTGCGTTTATGGCAAGATATACTCCAGAACGGAAACACAATCTCCCCATCACCACTGATCCATTCACCGACCCAGTCGAAGCCATCCACGCTGATATTGGAAAATGTCAGTGTTGAAAATCCATCCAGATCTGTTCCTGGTGCCTTTTGTGGTAATCGCAAAATCATCTCGTCACCTTCCATACCACCCGTCCAGATTCCTGTGCCATAGACAGGCATGGAAAAGAAATGCACCTTCCACTGCCCAAGATTGGCATCGTAGATGCGAATATTGCCATTGCTGGTATTTCCCGAGCGACCAGTATCCCGAATCGCATAGCCATTGATGTAGTAATACGCATCCCAGGTGCGTTCACCTGCAACCCATTCTCCGCTCGCCTGGTTCAGGCGTTCCTCTGTGCAGTCATTGGCACCGACAATAAAAGCAAACTGGGACAATTCCGCCGGTGCCGACGGGTTGGGTCTGCCGTAGGGAAATTCGGCATTTGGCTCATATTCATCAGCATTGTTGCGCGCAGCATCTGCAGCCATGGCGCCACCGGCAAGCAGGGCAGGCAAAACAAGCAGTAGCGGCACCAACTTGATCGAGTTCATGTAAGAATCCTCCTGTTATGGAGCCTTGATTTTAGATCATGCCCGGCACCTGAATACCCAAATCGGGATTCAGGACAAATTCTGGAGCCACGGCTCGCGCTATCTTGCACCAAGTGTTGTTCGCTCTTGCGGTGCTGGTTAAACTGTCAGAACGATACCCGATACTGCGAACCATAAATATTAAGGGCTATGTCAGCACAGCGAGGTACGCCATGAACGATCGAGACATACAACTGGTACTGCGCGCCAAACGTCAGATTCAGCGTGAGACCGCAACCCGCTCATTTTTGGTATTTGGAGTGGTGTTCTGCGCTGTGCTACGTTTCCTGGGTGTGGAAGCACCCTTTCTTTATCTGACCTTATTCGTATTACTGTTTATATGCTTGCTACTAAGTTCAGATCTTCTGGTTAATTTTGGCAGTGTCTCCAAAAAAGATCTGGTGAGTGTCATTGAGCGGCATATCCACAGCGATGCCGACATGCTGACACGCTACTCCAGCGTAAAGAGCCGCACATAAAAAAGGCCGCAATAGCGGCCTTTGAATTTCCTCAAGCCCAGCTTAACGGCGAGATGACTTGATCATCGCTCCACCGCCTGACACCACGGCACCAAACACGTTACCGGCGGAATCCACGGCCACGCCTTCCGGGTTAGAACCCTCTGGATATGCGGCAACTGTTCCATCAATAAAATAATCCACTATGCCATCCAGCAAACTGCCGACGCGAATACCTGCTTCCCAACCCGGGTTGCGCACGTCATCAAACTCAGATTCAGAATCGGCAACAAAAATTGTGTCATCGTCTGTAATATAGATACCACTGGGCCGAGAGAAACTCCTGAACTCACCGATGTAGTTACCTTCCAGGTCGAATATCTGTAACCGGTTATTACCACGATCACCAACTACCAGACGATTACGCGAATCGATGTCCAAGGCGTGCGGCGTTTTCATCTTGCCGGCTTCAGTACCCCAGCCACCCCAATGCTTGATCAGGTTGCCATTACGGTCAAACTTTACGATGCGCGCTACAGTGTCTGGCGTAGCATCCGTATTCTGTCCGCTATGCCCGTCCCCTACATAGATATTACCGTCGGCATCGGTGACCACATCACAGGGAGTCTCCAGTAATGCACCGGTACCATCCCCCGCAACACCTGGTGTACCCAGGGTGAGAAGGACTTCGCCTTCCGGGCTCAATTTGTATACCGCATGACCCTTGCCAGCGGTATTGGGATCATCCGGGTCAGGGCCACGCGCATCAGTGACCCAGACATTGCCATCACGATCAACGTGCAGACCATGGGGAAACAGCATCAGGCCGCCACCAATCGACTCGACAACGTTGCCTTCAGGATCAATCTTTACGATAGGATTGATATTGGAACCTGCGCAGCTATTACTACCACAGCGATCAATGGCCCACAGGTGTCGCCCATCGGGATCAATATCGACTCCGGCAGTCGAACCCCATTCACGGTTATCCGGCAGCGTTGCCCACCCATCAACAGACGAGTATGGATTGGGCCGATCATTGATCGGCTCCAGTTGTGCCAGCGCAGCAGGAACGAAACAGCCAAAAAGTGTGAAACAGATCAATTTTTGAATAGTCGATATTCTATTTTCCATAGCAGATACCTCTTGCTTGTGCCTCGCAAAACCAGCCTGCAACACGCTGCAACTTTAGAAAGGTGAGTTAGTTTCGCGAGGGAATTCAGGTTTCAGAGTAAATCAGCCAAACTGGCTTTGCAACGCGATCAGGCCGCAGCGGGAGCTGGCTGAAATACCTTGCGCAGGACAATACCCGCGACCAGCAAAATGCCTGCAATACTAAATAACAGCAGCTGACTCAGGCCAAACATACCGCCCGCCGGCAGCGCCAGAGTCAAACCGGAAAATCCGATGAGCAAGCGCACCACCAGCCCCTTGTTGCCTGTACCAAGATTACCTACGCCGATCAGGTATGCCTGTAGTGCGCCAGCCACCAGTGCCACGCCCACCAGCGCGGTGGATATAGCCTGGAAGTTTTGCATCCAACTGGCCTGAAGTAGCAAGGCAGGATTAAATACGAAGAAGAACGGCACAAAATAAATGATGGCACCAAGGCGCATAGCTTCTATGCCAGCTCGCATGGGAGTGACATTGGCAACCGAAGCCGCGGCAAAAGCAGCCAGTGCAACAGGAGGTGTAATAAAGCTCAGCATGCCCCAGTACATGACAAACATATGGCTTGCCAACGGATCCATCCCTGAATTGATCAGTGCAGGCACCAGTACAATTGCAAGAAAGATATAGGCTGCAGTCACCGTCATGCCAATGCCAAGAATAAAACTGGTAAGGGCGCCCATAATCAACAGGATAATGACGTTCTCACCTGCCAGGTAAACCAGGTCATTGGCAATAGTGCCGGCAATTCCTGTCACGGCCAGCGCACCGATGATGAGGCCAATGGCAACAAGAATACCTGCCAGTTCGGCTAACAAGCGCCCCATTGCCGCAACCAGCAACATGAACTTTTCCAGTGACAATTTATGGGAAGTGAATTGGTTAACTATCAACAAAATCGCCGTGGCGTAAAAAGGCGCTGCCGCCTCACGCTGCATGACCACCAACATCCAGATCAGGGCCACGAATACCGCAATGAAGTACCAGCCTTCCTTGAATACCTGTCCCAGTTTTGGCAATTCTTCTCGTGGCAGGCCTTGCAGATTTCTGCGTGCAGCATAGGCATCAATCTGCATGTACAGGCCAAAGAAATACAGTACTGAAGGCACAATGGCGGCAATGGCCACTTCCACATAAGTAATGTTAAGAAAACTGGCCATGACAAAGGCAGTCGCACCCATAATAGGTGGCATGAATACACCACCTGTTGATGCACAGGCTTCTACCCCGGCAGCATATTCCTTGGTAAATCCGATACGTCGCATGGCTGGAATAGACAGCGGCCCCGTGGTCAGGACGTTGCTGATTGGCCCACCACTCATGGACCCCATCAGGCCACTGGAAAAGATAGATACCTTGGCGGGTCCGCCGCGCAGATGTCCCAGCAGTGAGAATGCCAGGTTGATAAAGAATGGGCCGCCGCCGGTAAATTGCAAAGACACTCCAAACACCAGAAAGCCAAACACAAGCTGTGCAAACACCTGCATGGGAATGCCGAACAGGCTTTCTTCGCCCATGACATGGAAGATAGCAGCGTCAGTGATTGGAATGCTTAGCGCGGCGATAACATCGGGCAGGCGATCGGCATAGATCGGATACAGGGAAAAAATCGTGACGATAATGAAAACCGGCCAACCCCCAGCACGTCGCCCCGCCTCTAATACGATCACCCAGGTAATCATGGCGAGCCAGACGCCAATGTCTGGAGCAGCATACTCCCAGGCTTCCAATACTATGCGCTCGGCATAAAACGCATAGTAGGAAAACATGACAGCGATGACAGCCATAATGGCAATGTCGTACCAGGGTACTCGATCCAGGCTGTGCTTATTGGCGGGGAAGGTAATAAACACCATGATCAGCATGGCGCCGGTAATGAGATACATATACCGGCTGTCCAGCATCACATATTTCATCAGGAAACCCAGATTGAATATCTGATTCACCGCCAACACGATGGAAATTGCAGTCAGGCCCGCCATTATGGCGCGCCAGCGCGGTGACAAGGCACGATAGCGGCTTGCGAGCACGTTGCGCTCTTCCACTTCTTCCAGATCGAGTATCTTTTTGGCGTCTGTCATAGGTTCAGGCTACTGGGTATCCGCCAATGTGATCAGGCCTTCTGCTTCCAGTGCGCGAGTTCGAAAAGCCAGCCAGGCTTCCTGGAATTCTTCATAGCCTTCGGGGGCAGATGGCAGAAAATCTTCCCAGGCCTTTGCCAATACATCTTGTCGGTACAAATTTTCTTCGTGCTTGGTCTGGGCTGCTTCTGTCCATTCCCCAATCTCTTTGAAATAGCGAATAGCGCCAGGATGATAAGGCAAAAATGCCTGGTCCAGCTTCTGGCGATCCATGGCCCAACCAGTAGCGCCAGGTGCATTATTTTTATATTGCTCGAAGTGATGATGCATTATTTTAACAATGCTGTAGACCATCTCTTCATCGGAAGAATCCAGACCTACGAGCAAAGGGTAGGCCGAAGTAAAAACTTCAATCCCCTCGGGCCCGATAGTTGGCCCCTCAATGGCGATATGGGGTACATACCAGGGCAATCGCGCGCGCACCCGGGCAACGGCTTCCGGGTTATCGTGCGGTAGTTCCGGAAAAGTCAGGCCGCGCGGTGACGCCTCGATGCGCAGGAATGGTGGCGAGTTGCAGGCACCGCCCACAGCATCGGCACGATTATTAAGTACTGCGTCTATGGAGGCGTTATACCCGCCTACTTCGACTGGCGTTACATCATCCCAGGTTAAACCAGCATAAGCCAGCAAGGCGGCAGAAGCGTTATTTAATGAGGGAGAGCCCTGTACAAATGTCAGCCGCTTGCCGCGCATGTCGCTTATCTCATTGATATTGGCGTCACTGGCCGTAATAAAAGTAAACGAGCATGAATCGGAGTAGTTCGATAACAAAGCCCGGATCGGTTGTGGCCCCCAAATCCTGGAAGCAAAATTAAGAATGCCTTCCTGCGCATAAACCGCTTCAGAGCCACCAGCAGAAAAATGCACGCGGCCTGCCCGCAAAGTGGCAAGCCGGGAGACGTCATTCCGCCCCGGAATCACACGGAGGTTAGTGCTGTATTGGCGCTGCAGGATATTGCCGAGTGCTACTGCCTGACTGTAGCCGCCAGTGCCTGTGGGATAGGCTGACCAGGCGATGGTTCTGGGTAAACTAATGCCGTCTGTGGCTGGTACAAAAGTGCTCTGACCCATGGCGGGCGTTGAGACCAGCACAAACAGGAGAAATGATGGAAGGCTCAATTGCAAACGTCGCTGAGCAATGCGCGCGACGCTAAGTATCTGCAACATAAGAAATTCTCTAATTATTCTGCGGCTAGCATAGCGCAGGCCTGTGGAGTTTGCCACAGGGTCAGACGAGATGGCGGGCTAACAAGATAAAGAGTGCTGGCGCGCTTTAGCGCAGAGTAAAAACGATCTTGCCTTTGCGTTCAGCACAAAGGAAACAGGCTAATAGCGTGCGAGAAACTGCGCACCCACAATGAAATATTAGTTGGGAATCACCCTGGTTCTGCTGCTTTCCGGCAAGACCTGAACGCAATATACGGTCAGGGATTTACCGTCACATTGATATTGCGATACGTGAACAACGAACCATCGCTGGCAACACCTCGCAGCACATATTCACCGGGCTGGTCGAATACCACCTCGGCTTCCCAGCGATTATCTTCTGGAGGCTCGGGGATATAGAACGGTGGTGACCAGGCTGAATTGGCATACACCCGGGTATCGGTATAAGTCTTCATCTGTGTCGGCTCAAACGTCGCTGCCGCAGCCGGACCACGATACACCGACCAGGCAAACCGCAGACCAGGCCCGCTCATGGCAACAATCGATGCCGGTGGACGATAAATCTGATCTGGCGTGCTGGGTAATCCTCTGCTACGCCGCGGTGGCATATTGTCCGGATCCTCAGCGTAAATCGCCAGTGACAAAGGCTCACCCACATTCACAACACGATACTCATCGCCCACTACCTCAAGTACGGGCGGTATATTGTCGCGCAGTCGGTCATCAAGGCTGCCATAGTCGCCACCCACTTCGGTGGAAATCACCTGGGGATCGATGCGGTAATCTGCAGCCAGACTGCCATAGGCCCGTGCCAGATTGTTTTGCGACCGCAACGTCCACACGACTTCTTTCTCGTCAAAGTCTGCTGGCACATCGATAGTAAAAAGAAAAGGATTGCGGCGCGGATAAAAATGCGTCGGTTGACCCATGTCCGCGGACGCGGCATCGAAACCGCTTGTCTCCAGGTCATCAAGTTCGCCTGCATCGACAATACGGAAATAATTTCCTGGCCCTACTGGTATATCGAACTCCTGCTTCCAGTTTGAGTTCATGTAACCGAAAAACAATTTATAGGTGCCATCATCGTTGGGCCACCAGCCTTCGAACGCTGGTGACACAATCTCACCGGACAGCACCATACGGCGCTCCTGTGCATCGACAAACTGCAAACTCGCTGCTACAACAGCCATCAGGATAATGCCCTGGGCGATATGACTTCTAAACTTCGAATCGCTCTGCTTCATAGTGTGCTAAACCTCAGTCCTCACTGCCCGCGACAGTCTCATACTGCGGTACCGGTGCCCAGCATAGTGGGCAGCCGACATCATATTCGTTGCGGTCTTTCATCGAAGCGCGTCGCTCGGCCATCTCTGCCTGAAATTGCTCTTCGGTCATAGTCACGTTGTAACCCAGGTCGATGAACATATTGGAAACCGAACGCCGTCCACCACCTGCCCAGTTTCTGGCATCAGCCAGATTGGGATTGGCTTCGGTGGTGTCCATAAAGGCTATAGTGTGCAATATGGTACCTTTTGGCAAGAGCGGAGCCCTGTCGTCCTTATAGATATACTGCTTCACCCAGTTATGGTCATAACCAACACAATTGAGCGTAAAAATATTGTGGCCCCAAATGGCTTCCATACACATCCTCACACCAGGCGCATGCAGGTGTGGTTCGAACGCCATGATCTTGGTATGTTCCTGCAGCACAACATAGTTGTGCAATTCCTGGTTGGCCTTGTCCGGCAGCACATCAAGATCAATACCGTTACCGGTGCGCGGACCACGACGAGTGTACTCAGGCTCATAACCCCTTGGAAAAAAGGTGATACCAAATTCCAGATGACCGGTTGTCTCGCGCCCGTTCGAGTGCAGGTGTGCCGCCGTTAAGTGCAGTGCCGAATTGGCCTGCAACAAGCGCCCGGCAGATTCCGGAAACACATCAGCATTACGACCCACTTCGTGGATTGGCCAGCTCACTGATGACTCAGGCTCGATATAACTGCCATCTCCACTGAGAATGCCACTTTGATAAGTCATATGGTGGAATATGTAACGACCACCCACCGTGCTGGTGCCGGAGTCCATGGGGATATCATTGATTTCCCGCACCTCGATGGATTTCACGTAGCGATCTTCGGTCATACCGGTAGGTACCAGTCCCAGATCACCCCACCAGTCAGGACCAACTGCGGGACGGGTCATGTCGGGGCCGCGCAAAACCAGTTCCGGTTCTCCCAGTGTCCATTCATTGCCTTCGGCGAATTCCAGGGGCTCTGGTTCATCTTCCGGATTACCGCGCGGCGCACCATTGGCTACCCAGGCCTGGATCATGGCGAGTTCGCGGTCCGACAATGAATAATCACTCTCGAAACCGTCGGTAATACCGATGTCCTTTTCTACAAACCACGGCGGCATGGCGCCCATGCGGTCGCGAATTGCCGTGCGATACATAATGACCGGCGCCCAGGGCCGGACTTCGTCATAGCTGGTAAATGACATTGGGCCTGCGCCACCGGGTCGATGACATTGCTGACAACTTTCCTGCAGGATCGGTGCAATATGTTCGGCATAGTTAACATCAGTGCCATTCATACCGAAATCAGCAATATCGTAATAATGCAGTCCATGGTTGGCGACGCTGGCATCGTGTGGCTGGGCAAGCACAGCGGGCGTGAAAAACACAGTGGACAGAGCCAGTAGTGAGAGTCGTTTGGCGATCATGGTGTGCCCCTCCGGAGAAGTCATTCGCTAAAGAGTTACGCGAACATCTCGCGTCTATACAGTGAACGGGAAGTACCTGTAAATTTTTATAAGTTGTTATTTTGCCGGCGGTTTTCCGCCATTACCAGAATTTTCCTGTTGATTCAGCATAGAATCACGCCGCCTAAATGTCCATATGCAGGTGTGACGATGTGTAATGCGCTTACTGGGGGCTGCTTATTGGGGTAAGGCAAACGCTGTTAACGTGGTGCCCGATGGAATCAACACAAGTTGCCTGCCGTCTTGCATGAAGGTCATGGCAGCCGCTCCCCAGATACGTGAACCAGTTTGGTAATGCCAGAGGTTTTCCCCACTCTCGGCATCAAACGCCATGAAATTACCTTCATGATCACCCGCGAACACCAGGCCGCTGGCGGTGCTCATTACTCCACCGAAGGTTGGTGAGGGATAGGTGAATTCCCAGACCAACTCACCGCTGTGCACATCCAGTGCGCGCAAGGCCCCGTAACCCTGCTCGCCATCGATGTACACCACGCCGCCAAAATTTGCCACGCCGGGAGTATTGGCCGGCACTTCTGGCACATAGGTCGCGCAGGTTTCCCGCGCAGTGAGTATGAATAAATCCAGGCCGGGATAAAAAGTCGGCGGCATGAAATTGGTAGAACCCCAGGGGTCCGGCACACAGCCTTCGCTGCCATCATTCAATACGATGGGTCTGCCATCTGCATCAAGCTCGCGCGCCCAGCTTGTGGCTGTGAATGGTTTGCCTAACAAGAGTTCTCCGGTCACTCGATCGAGCACATAAAAGAAACCATTGCGATTGCCCACCATCACAACACGGCGCATTTGGCCCTGCCATTCGATTTCTGCCAGCACAGGCATATGATTGGAATCCCAGTCATTCAGATCATGGGGCGTAAACTGGTAGTGCCAGACCAATTCACCGGTATCGGCATTGAGTGCCACCAGGGAATTAGAATAAAGATTATCGCCCGGGCGCTGGTCGCCATAGTAGTCCGGGTTCGGGTTGCCCACGCCCCAGTAGACCAGGTTGAGATCCGCATCGTAGCTACCATTCATCCAGGTGCCACCCCCGCCCCGTGCCAGCACGTCGGGGTCATCAGGCCAGGTTTCACTGCCGGGTTCGCCTGGACCGGGGATGGTATTGAAGCGCCACAGGCGCTCTCCGGAAACCGGGTCGAAGGCATCGATAAATCCGCGCGTGGCGTATTCGCCACCGGATATTCCCACGATCACCTTGTCATCCAGTACCAGCGGCGCCAGCGTGGCAGCATAACCAATCTGGTAGTCAGCCAGTTCTCTCTCCCACAATACTTCACCACTGCGCCGATCGAATGACATCAGGTGAGCATCGAGCGTGACCATAAATAATTGATTGCCTAACATGCCGAAACCGCGGTTAACCGGCGCACTGGCCCCATAGGTCAGGTCATTGGGCAGGTTGCGGCGATAGCTCCAGAAGGCGCGGCCGGTTCTGGCGTCGATCGCCCAGGCATAGTTGTTGGAGCCGGTGGCATAGAGCACACCATCGTCCACCAGCGGTGAGGTTTCAAACCCGCGCCCACGCGTTGTGGTGCCTGTCTGGAAAGTCCAGATCGGGCGTAACTGGTGCACGTTGTCCGGGGTAATCTGGGTTAGCGGGCTGTGACGCTTGCCACTGTAATCCCCTGAATAAGTTAACCAGCGTTCAGGATCATCAAAACCGGCCAGGATATCCTCGAACGTCGGTCCATCACTTTGAGCCAACATCACCGAGGGAATAAAACCCGACAAACATAGAATCAGAAAACCCAGTTTTTTCATTCGCTACCTACCATTATTCTGTGGCATGGAGAAAATTGAATACATCCATTAACTCCTGCGCATCAAGACTTGCAGAATCAAATGCCGGCATAAGGGAGCTTTCAGGCCAGCTCAGCGCTTGCAATGACTGCCGCGGAAATGCGCGCAGCCGTTGCTCCATATCCATTATTTGTAACGAAAACGCATCTTCACTTTTTAATATGCCCATAACACGCTCGCCGTTTTGGGTAACAAGACTGACTGGTTTGTAACCACGGCGTATATTGGCAGACGGATTTCTGACCGAGGCAATGAGACTATCCAGCGAGCGCTGGCGCGTGATGCCCTGCAAGGAAGGGCCCAGGCTACCGCCCTCACCACCGGCGCGATGACAACGGACACAATTGGTAGCGAACAAATCCCGCCCATTTGCCTCGTCTCCTGCGGGTAATTCTGTGTTACCACTGCCTATGGAGCGTAAATACGCTACCAGCATCCACAACTCAGATTCAGTAAAGCTATGTGGCGGCATTATGGTGCCGGAAATGCCATCACGAATTATGCGAAAGACGGAGGCGTCGTTTACGCCATCCCGACCCCACATTTGCGTGAGATCCGGCGCATCAATTGCGGTGATTCCGGTCGCGTCGGCACCGTGGCAGGTTGCACACTGGGCGCGGAACAGGCTGCTGCCAGCCCGCACTGCACTGTAATCACCCTCGAGTGGATTCACTTCCTGAGATGATACTGCGCCAGACACAAGCACCAGCAAGAAACTGAGAATTATCTGGCAATAGCTGCAAACTGCGCGACTGGGCATGGAAGAGGATTCTTATATTATTGTGGCTCAAAGCATCAACCATCTGGATGGGGAAATCAATCGTCTGTCGATTACCCTTTCTGCTCTGCCCTGCTGCCCCAATCCCCTCTGTCATCTGCATTGACATCCCGCGCCCATTGGTTGAAGCTATGGCCACTTATTACAACAATAATCGGAGAGCAACATGAGCCTTAATCCGAAGTCCTCCCGCATTAAAGAACTCCTGGTTTCTGTTTCGGCGGCCGCAGTGCTGGGCGCTGCTGTACTCGTGACCCAAACTGACATCGTCTCGGCCCAGTCCAGCAATTTCCAGGGCGGTGCACCGGTTGTTACACCGCAACCCGATGATGCCCGCTATATTCGTATTCTGTTCCCGGCTGGTGTGCGCTCATCCTGGCACTCCCACACCTGGGGGCAATTGTTAATGATCGAAGAAGGCATTGGTTTGCACCAGATTCGCGGCCGCGCTATCGAAGAGTTCCATCCAGGCGAGCCATTCTGGACCCCTTCCGGTGTTGAACACTGGCATGGCGCACATCCAGATGTAGACGCATTACAACTGACGATCTATGAAGGCACAGTTGAATGGCTGGACGCCACCACCGATGAGCAATATCACGGTGTGCGCACACGCCCAATGTCGCGTTCATCAAATTAGGCCAGCACGTTATGATAAAAAGGCGACCCTATGGGTCGCTTTTTTTTGGCCTCACAATCAGTGTTCCGCCGCCCATGCCTTGAGCAGTATTGTTACTGAGACAAAGCGCTTGCCCTGGGTCAATGACTCACTTAATCTGCCTTACACTGTAAGTCTGGTTGTTTTTTCGAAAAAATAATAGAGGTAATCAGGAGGATCTATGCAAGGCTTGATAAGGATTATGACCGGTGCAGCAGCACTGCTGGCCGCCGGATTTGTTGCTGCAGATGAGAACCTGCTCGATGTGGTTTGCGAAAACCCACCCCCGGTACATTGCTCTGCCGGGGATTGCGCCGCCAAGACTGCGGTGCGCGGTAATGTCACCGATCCAGAAACTGGTCGCGAGTATTTCCTGGATTATCCCTGCGATCTGAATCCTGGTGAAGACGTCATGTTCATCCTGAACATTCATGGCGCCGGCTCTATCGCCAACTGGCAACGTCACTACTTCCCTGCCTCTGATTACAAGGACGAGTACCGGCTCGTGGTGGCTACTTCCACTGCAGAAGGCTCAGGTGGTCTCGGCGGCGGTTCCGGTATTCGCATGTGGATGAGTGATATAGATGATGCACATCTGCAAAACATCACCAATCAGGTTATTGCCGCTTTTGGTGCTGACAATATTCGTTCCATGTGGCTGGCGGGCCATAGCCAGGGTGGCATGACCTCACACAGACTGGTCTGTACTGATTTTTTCAAGGACAAAGTGGACGGTGTGTTAAGCCTGTCCGGTGGCCGCATTGGCCAGGCACAGATTGTCGATCGGTTTGGACCCCCCATGCCGGACGGTTCACCGCCCCCAGCGCGGCCACGCCCACCTTCTTATGGTGCATTGCCCGATTGCGACTTCTCCCATATCTATACAACAGGTGAACATGAAATCGTGGAACTGCCAGATAATTCACCCTGGGCAGAAAAATACCACTGCGATGCCCGCGTGCGAAACGAGATCGTTGATACCGAACCGGGCTGGCTTACCGACAGCGGACGCCAGGGTTATCCGGTGTGGGGCATGGCGGCGCGTCCTGGTACTGCCGAGGAGTTTGTCTATCCCAATTGCGATGACGGCCGGGTTGTGGCTGATGTGGTCAGGCTCGATAAAGGCCATACGGAAGGGTTGGAGCCTCGTGTGACTGAACGCATCATAGAATTGATGGCATCAGCAAGCGGCGGCAAGATCGCAGGTAACTAGATCTTACTGAGAAAATAAAAGAGCCGGGGGAGTTTGATCCCACGGCTTTTTTTAATGTGAAAATTTTATCAATCGGGCAATGCAAACACCCAGACCACTCCACCAGCCGGGACAAAAGTGCGAGTGCCGCGCACCTGATCGATGCGTGCGGTCTTGGCGGCCGCATCTACACCCCAGCCTGACTGCACTGCCACGTACTGCTTGCCGTCAACTGCGAATGTGGATGGCACACCGATGATTCCCGAGTTGGTGCGGAAGCGCCAGAGCTCTTCGCCAGTTGACGCATCATGAGCGCGGAAAAACCGGTCCGACGTGCCGCCACTAAAAATTAGGTTGCCGCGTGTGGTAAGTATGCCACCCCAGTTATGGGATTCGAATTCACGTGTCCAGACTTCTTCACCGGTGTTCATATCCCAGGCCTGAATTTCGCCAATGTGATCGGCGCCTTCACGCAAACTGAAGGTAGATCGCGCGCCGATATATGCACTGCCCGGCAGATAGGTCACCTCGCGGCCCTCAATGGCGCCACAAGTATTTTCATTTACCGGAATATAGACCAGTCCGGTATCCGGGTTATAAGCAGTCGGCGGCCAGTCTTTACCACCCCACAACGAAGGACAGAACGAAGTGGATGATCCGGTGGTAGGTTTATGGGCGGGGTCGTAGGTTGGTCTTCCTGTTTCAGGGTCAAGGCTGGCGAAGGCGTTTTGGTACACATAAGGTTCGGCATCGACAAAACCGATACGATCATCACTGCGCTCCAGGGTCCACAAATAACCATTGCGGCCGGCATGCACCAGCGCGTCAATCATGCGGCCATTGCGTTCCACCGGCATCAGGATGGGTGTTGCCACTTCATCCCAGTCCCATGAACCATTCCAGTGGTATTGATGGTGAGCACGGATCTCGCCTGTGGCCACATCAATGGCAAGTACAGAATTGGTGTACAGGTTATCACCGGGGCGCTGATCACCAATCCACGGGCCGGGGTTGCCGGTACCAAAATAGGCCAGGCCGCGTTCGGCATCGTAATGTCCAGGCACCCAAACTGCCGCCCCACCCGTGCGCCAGGAATCGCCGGGCCAGGTTTCATTGCCAGGTTCACCAGGCCCCGGCACAGTGTAGGTTCGCCACAACTCTTCCCCGGTTTCCGCATCCAGTGCCACGACAAATCCACGAATGCCCAACTCACCACCGGAAGTGCCAACCATGATTTTGCCGTCGATAGCGAGCGGCGCCATGGTGATGTAGTAACCGTAACTATTGGTTTGCACCGAGGTATCCCAGCGCTTTTCGCCAGTGCGGGCATCGAGCGCTACAACGCGCGCATCAAGCGTGGCTGTGTAGACCATGTCATCATAAAGCGCGACGCCACGATTGGTGCGATGAAAAGCGATCAGATTTTGTGGCAGGTCATGCTGATAGCGCCACAACATGTCACCGCTTGCTGCATCGATGGCATAGACGAGATTTTCCGGAGTGGTGAGAAACATTACGCCGTCATTCACAATAGGCGGTGCCTCGTGGCCGCCATTGACGCCAGTGGAGAAAGACCACACAGGCTGTAACTCAGCCACATTGTCTGCAGTGATTTCGTTCAGCGGACTATAGCCCCAGCCTTCGAGATTACCGCGATAGGAAAGCCAGTTATGGGGCTCGGGGTTAACTAGGCGGGCATCAGATACTGGATTGTAATTGGCCGGAGACACCTGCGCAGACAGCTGGCCATCCGACAGCAATAATCCAAGAGCCAGTATCTGGGCCAATATGGATGCTCGGTGCATAGTAATTCTCCTTTTCATGCAAATCATATTAGCCGACAAGGATCTAAGAAGGCATCTATTGTTCTGCAAGAACATCAGCTCTGCGAATAGCCAGCGAATCGATTTAGACTGAGAAGTAAGAATTGGCATAGCTCCCTCTTAGCCCTGCAAGATTGCACTATTTCTAACTAGAAACATAACGCCCTTGTTAAGGCGTGCGTCTCGCCGCGCGACAAATGCGGATAAGATGGCCGCAGGCCATCCGCATTTGTTGTGTGGTGAGGCCAACCCATTGCACAGTTTGTTATGTTCCGTATGCACTTACTTTCCTATTTGGATCAGCTGCTCATCTATTGTATAGGAAGCGGGCTCGTTTATTACCGAGGTCCCCCTATCCTTGAATTCTCGGTCAGTATCTCACTGAAATTGCAGGAATAGAACCCTGGGGAAGCTTTATATCCGAGCCTCCTGTGGCTCGCTTTTGCCGGGTCCTCATATCTGTGTAAAGAAGCCCCCGCTTTCCTCTGTTTGCTCCCCACCGCTGCCGACCTTATACTCACGTGCAAGCACCTGCCGGAAGCAGGCACTGCAGAACTAAGGGGGTTCTCATGCAATTTTTATCCACGCGTCTTGTTCTTTCTTTATCTATTCTTGGCCTGCTGGCCGCCTGTGGCGAAACGCCTCCGGCCGAGCCCGAACTGTCTTTTGAGGAATCCCTGCAACAGCAGCTTATCCAGGCCCAGCCTGGCGACGTGATCGAAATCCCTGCTGGCGTGCATGACATGACCCGGGGGCTGTCCCTGAATGTGGATGGTGTGACCATCCGCGGCGCGGGCATGGATGAATCCATCCTGTCATTCCGAAATCAGGCACAGGGTGCTGAAGGCTTACTGGTCTCGGCGGATGATTTTGTGATTGAAGATCTCGCCATTGAAGACACCATTGGTGACGCTTTGAAAATCAATGGCAGTGAAAACGTCGTTATCCGCCGCGTGCGCACCGAATGGACTGGTGGCGCCCTGACCACCAATGGTGCCTATGGCATCTACCCGGTGCAGTCATCCAATATCTTGATCGACGGTGCTGTCGCCATCGGCGCCTCGGACGCTGGCATCTATGTGGGTCAGTCCAACCAGATCATCGTGCGCAATTCCCGCGCGGAATATAACGTGGCTGGTATCGAGATCGAGAACTCCACCTTCGCCGATGTGCATGACAATGTCGCCACCAATAACACCGGCGGCATACTGGTATTCGACCTGCCTAACCTGCCAGTGCAGGGTGGCCGCAATACCCGTGTTTTCAATAATCAGATTATCAATAACAACACCGCCAACTTTGCGCCTGAAGGCAATATCGTCGGCACCGTGCCCGCGGGTTCCGGCTTGATGGTGCTGGCCAATGACAGTATCGAAGTGTTTGGTAATGAATTTACCGACAACAACACCTCCAACATCATGATTGTCAGCTACTACATCACCGAGATACCTTTTGAAGATCCCAACTACGACCCGTTCCCGGAAGCCATCTATATCCACGACAACCAGTTTAATGGTGGCGGCACCACGCCGGATTCCGAACCCCTGCAATTGCTGCAGCAGGCCCTCGGCGGCCAGCCTATTCCAAATATCGTTTGGGATGGCACTGTTGTGCCCGGCAGTGCGCCTGAAGATATTCTGTGTATTGACAACAACTCGGGCGAGTCCTTTGTAAATCTGGACGCCATGAATGGCTTCGCTGCACCGTCCTTCGACACCAGTGCACATCAGTGCCAGATGCCCAGCCTCAGTGTAATCGACCTCAGTTCTGCCGATGACTAATTGTGTTTGGCGCCGGTGCAGTCGCGGCGCCTTATTTGCATCACTGCTATTCCTGCTGATCGCCTGCAGTGATTCTGCACCGGTATTTCATGGGCAGGATAATCCCCAGCGCCTGTCGGAGTGGGGTTTGTTCTCTATTACTGAAGAAGCACTTACTCCTAACAGTGCTTCCGTGGTATTCACGCCCGCCAATCAACTGTTTACCGACTACGCGCAAAAACTGCGCACTGTTTGGATACCGGAAGGCGAGCAAATCACACTGGCCGATGGCGAACTGCAATATCCGGTAGGGGCTATCCTCACCAAGACTTTCTACTATCCAGCTAACGATGATGGGACTTTGCAAGCCAGAGCTCCTTTCTTACGCGACGCCATAGCGCTGGAGCAAAATCGTGTGATAGAGACCCGCCTGCTGGTGCATCGCGCCGATGGCTGGCAGGCCTTCCCCTATGTCTGGAATGCAGATGCCACCGAAGCCTTTCTGCGCGTGGCAGGCACCAGTGCAATGCTGACCCTGGCGGATTATCCCGGTGATAACGAGCCCAGAGATTTTAATTACTTCGTGCCCAACGAAAACCAGTGTGCTGGCTGCCATGTCACCGAACATCCCGATGGCGAGATGCATCCACTGGCCGCGGTAGCTCGCCAATTACATTACAAGAGCTACCCGCCGGAAACAGGTGCTATGAATCTAGAAGTGAATAAGCTGGTCGAACGCGGCTGGCTCAGTGAAGCACCCATCCGCCTGGAGACGGCCAGTTACAATCAGGACATCGGCGACCTCCAGGCCCGGGCCACCGAATACCTCAATATCAACTGCGGCCATTGTCATAATCCCAATGGCGCCGCCGACACCTCTGCCCTGATTCTGGATGGTTCACATTCCAGCCTGGTAGGCATGGGCCGCTGCAAACCACCGGTAGCCGCTGGTGGTGGCGCTGGCAACCTGCAATACAGCATCGTCCCCGGCCAACCCGAGCAATCCATTCTGCTGTATCGCATGCACTCTACCGAACCCGATGAAATGATGCCGGAACTGGGCCGTTCTCTGGTACATGAAGAAGGCATACAATTGATAAGTGACTGGATTGCCAGCCTTCCCGGTTCCTGTAACCGGCAATAACCGCAATGTTTTGGATTTATATTAAAGGAAGGAAAAGATGGACTTTCGCCTTTTACTGCAACAACTCACCCCAACCAGATTGCTATTGCTCGGCTCCATGACACTGCCCTTCTCTGCCATGCAGGCAGCAGAAGAAGTCACATTCTCAGGCACCATAGAAGCACTTGCCTGCCCGCAAGCCTGCGGCATTTGCTGCGACACCCACAGCATCACCGACAGTGCAGGCCTGTTGTCGCTGGAAGTGGGTAACGCGTTTGTAGACCTCAGCAAGGTCAGTGACGACGGCAACCTGCACACTATCAGCGGGCGCTTCTACGAGACCCCCGGGCAATGTGGCGTAGGTAGCTGCACACTGTTCGCCGTGGAAACTGTGGACACCAATTTCGTGCCTGAGCCCGATTACAATGTCACGTCTGAAATTCTTTCCATCAGGAGTCTGGTGATCAACGATATTGAGGGCAGTCGCTACAAAGTGGATTTGAGTGCTCCTTTCAATATCGACTCGGCAACTCATGTGAGTGAACTGGAAACTGCCGCGCAGGGCGAAGACTGTTCGGCATCCAATGTGCAATGTGCAGCCGGCACAACCTGTATTTCCTACTTTGGTATTGCGGGGCAAAATGGTCCGGAATTTCAGACCTGCGAAATTCCCTGCACCCATCCGGGCGCATCCTGCCCCACGGGGCAAATGTGCGTGACGATTGCTGACGGGCCTGGGTCAGTGTGCGTGGTTGAAGAATAAACACGCCGGAAAAGGTTATAGATTCAGCTAGTCTTTGGCCCGCGATTCGGCTTCGCCAATCACTGCGCGCCACAGGCGGCGCGCAAACTCCAGCTGCACGGCCAGAATAATTAGCACGAAGGCCAGCGCCCATAATGGCAGGCTGCCTGCTCCCGGCACCAGGGCGATGGCTGCCGCAAAGGCCAGTAGGACCAGTATGATGAAGGCGACCAGTATGAAATCACGCCAGGTCGCTGGTTCCACGCCAGCAAAAAAGAAGGCATTGGCTTCTTCCGCTCGCGCGCGACGGTAACTGACATGGGTTATGTAATTAGCCGAAATAAAAATCGAAGCCAAGATCACCAGCCATAGCGGGTTAAATCCCTCACTTATCAGTTCCACCAGCATGAATTCCTGCACTCCAATGATGAAGGGGAAGATGGAATCCCGCAGTAACGGCTGCCACTCGAAACCCATTACCAGCGTGGTGTACATCAGCCAGATCTGCAGTATGCCGAAAAACACCGCAAGCACTGACAACCAGCCGACTGCGGCAGCGAGGGAAGGCTCGAACAAAAACTCACTCCCTGTCGTCTTGCTCCACAATAATTCCAGGGCAAGGGCCTGAATAATACTGATCAGGGTCAGTAAAACAGCGGGGAACTGTATTCGCACTCGACTCTTCATTCGATCTAGATCACTCATAACAATTACTATTGGATAACAAAATTAAAATAGGTATCGGGAAACGGCTCGTTTTCCAATGTGAAATGCCACCACTCGGTTTCAAGCGGCCGAAAACCAGCTTCTATAATTAATGTACGCAGCAACATGCGATTGGCGCGCTGGGTGGCACTCACCTCGGTACTCGACGGCCATGACCGCAGGTCAAAGAAATCCCAGGGTGTGCCCATATCCAGCTCATCGCCGGTAGCCCGATCGATAATGGTCAAATCCACCGTGCTGCCGCGAGAATGACCCGAACGCGCAGCGATATAGCCGTCGCTGAATAAATTGGCCTTGTCCACATTGGGGTAGTAGCGGTACTTCATCCGCGTATCGTCCAGATCCTCTGCCCAGCGCACAAAATGATCCACCGCCTGCTGTGGGCGATAGGCATCGAAGATTTTCAGCCCCAGACCCATGGCGCGCAGTTGGTTTTCGACGGGAATCAGGGCCGCGGCGGTTTCCCGTGTCATGAGCATATTGGATTCTTCATAGCCATCGATGAACTCACCAACGAAGTTGTTACGGCTGAAATAGCGCAGATCAATAGTTACGCCACGCACTACCTGCCGCACATCGATAAACTCAGCCGGAATTTGCGCCGTTGCCGAATTTGCCAATAGCAATAGCGCAATCAGTACACCCGATTTCAATCCGATCTGGTTACGTGCGAACACAGTAAGTCCCTGCATAGTCCCATTTGTTGCAACTGAATGGCCTCATTCTAGGGAGATGACCTGCTGATTGCCACAAACAGTAAAAAAGACCCCATTACTCGAGCAAGTTTCTTGTTATCCTTCGCCCTTGTCCACACTCCACAGCAGTAATCTTTTATGAAAACCATTGGCATCCTCGGCGGCATGAGCTGGGAATCAACCACAATTTACTACCGTTTGATCAATGAAGGCATCAAGGAGCACCTCGGTGGCCTGCACTCTGCCAAAATCCTGCTCTACAGTTTTGATTTCGCCGAAATCGAAGCCCTGCAGGCGGCCGGCGAATGGGATAAGTCCGGCGAGCTGCTGGCAAAGGTCAGTCGCAATCTGCAGGATGCCGGTGCCGCCTGCCTGCTCATCGGTACCAATACCATGCATCTGGTAGCCGACCAGGTGCAGGCCGCGCTGGATATTCCGCTGCTGCATATTGCCGATGCCACTGGCACAGCCCTGCAAGCGGATGACATTAAAAAGGCCGGACTGCTGGGAACGCGCTTTACCATGGAGCAGGATTTTTACCGCAAGCGCATCGCTGACAAATTTGGTATCGAAGTAATCATTCCGCCGGAACAACAGCGCGAAACTGTACATCAGGTGATCTATAATGAGCTGGTGCTGGGCAAGATCAAAGACGCCTCTCGCGCTGCTTATCTGGAAGTTATAGATGCGCTTTCAGAACAAGGCGCCGAAGCCATCATTTTGGGCTGTACGGAAATCCCCATGCTGGTTACGCCGCAGCACACAGCAATAAGCCTTTATGACACCACCGCGATTCATGCTGCCCAGGCGGTGCAATTCGCCATCGCAAAATAACGGGATCGATCAATGCTGGAAACCGCAACAGTAGCCCTGGCTACATTCTTCGCCACCATCGGACCATTGGATGTGGCAGCCGTCTATGCCGGCCTGACTGCAACGCACCCACCCCAGCGGGCGCGGCGCATGGCGCTGCGTGGTGTAGCGGTCGCGACATTTATATTGATCCTGTTTGCCCTCATCGGCGAGGCGCTATTGGCGACTCTGGGCATTTCGCTGGCGGCACTGCGCACCGGAGGTGGCATCTTGCTGCTACTGATCGGCATCGACATGGTGTTTGCGCGCTCCTCCGGTAGCACTTCAACTACTGAAGAAGAAGAACAGGAAGCCCTCAGCAAACAAGACATCGCAGTGTTTCCCCTGGCGACGCCACTGGTGGCAGGCCCCGGTGCCATGGGCGCAGTAATCCTGCTTATGGCAGACACAGAAGGTGACTACGCCTTGCAGGCCGTAGTGATCGGTTCTCTGCTGGCGATTCTTCTGCTCACATTGGTGCTGTTGTTACTGGCCAGCCGGGTCAATCAGCTATTTGGCGTAACAGGTATGCATGTGGTGACGCGCGTGTTCGGCGTGCTGCTCAGCGCACTGGCAGTACAGTTTATATTCGACGGTATTGCACAGAGCGGCCTGATTCCGCTTGCCTGACAAGGAGAACAAATGTCATGAAGAACCAGCTTGTGCGGATGGCACAATATAACCAGTGGATGAATAACAAACTCTATACGGTGGCAATGCAAGTTTCCGCCGAGGACCTGGTAAAAGATCAGGGCGCTTTTTTTAAATCCATTCTCGGCACGTTAAACCACATCATGGTCGCCGATGTGTTGTGGTTCAAGCGCATGGCCTCACATGAGGCCAATTTTGCCAACTTGCAGCTTTTTCGTGACCATGAAAACCCGGGCAGTCTGAAAGAGGTCCTGTATGCAGACATCAGCGAATTATTTGCCGAACGTCAGCGCATGGACAACGCCATACTGGCATTCGTAGCAGCGTTGAGCGAAGACGAGCTAAACAGTGAACTGGATTACTGCAGCACCGAAGGTAGTGCTTATCGCGATCGGCTGGAAGTCCTGCTGCAACATGTTTTCAACCATGCTACCCATCATCGCGGGCAATTAACCACCCTGTACAATCAGATGGGGCTGGAGTCCGGCCTCACAGACCTGATGTGGATGTTACGTGAACAGGAGGCCGCAGCATGAAAGCCAAGCTGGCAGAAACAACTGAAGAAATTGAAAAAATCGTGCCCGTAATGCGTGAACTGCGCCCCCAATACAGCGCGGCAGAACTCACTGCCCAGATTCACAAGCAGCGCGAGCTGGGTTATATGCTGGCCTATGTGGAAGACAAGGGCCAGATACTTTCGGTTGCCGGTTTTGTGGTCGGTGAAAAGCTGGCCTGGCAAAAGCACGTATACGTAGATGACCTGGTCACCAGTGAAACACAGCGCTCCACCGGCGCCGGTAAATGCCTGATGGATTGGCTGAAAGACTATGCCATCGCCCAGGGCTGCCAACAACTTCACCTGGATTCAGGTGTGCAACGCTTTTCCGCGCACAAGTTTTATTTGCGCGAAGGTTTTGTTATTAACAGTCACCACTTCGCCATTCCTGATTTAACTTAACGATGTCAGTGGCCATTCGCGCAGAAGTAATAGCTGATTACTCCTGCGTAGACAAAATCCTGCGGCAGGCATTCGACGGTGACGATGAGGCCAGGCTTGTAAAGTTATTACGCGAGCAGGCTTGCCCTAACATTTCTCTTGTGGCCATTGAAACAGATGACAACTCAATCGCCGGCCATATCTTTTTTTCTCCCACCTGTTTCGACTGCGACCCAGAGTTTAAAGTCATGGGATTGGCGCCAATGGCCGTGCGGCCAGATTTGCAGTGCTCGGGTATAGGCTCACAGCTGGTCCATGGTGGGCTCGAACAATGTCAGGCTCTGGGTTATGCCGCGGTGATCGTGCTCGGCCATAAGGACTACTATCCCCGGTTTGGCTTTCGCCCCGCCAGCACATTCGGCATTTGCTGCGAATACCCCGTGGAAGATGAGCATTTCATGGCGCTGGAGTTACAGTCTGGCAGCCTGGCCGCCGTCTCGGGCCTGGTGCGTTACCACCCTGCTTTCGCCACCCTTTGATTCTCTCCTCACTTAATACTCTTAATACTCTCGAAACTGACCTTTCTGTCAGCACTCTCATTATCCTTCAAGCCTTGCTATCCGCCGTTTCCCGCCCAACTGCTGGATTGAGCTTTTTCGCAGAAACTAATACAGTGGCAAGCAAATAATTCAAAGCCACACCGGTTACCACTGGATGAGGCTGTTGCAGGAGAAGTGTAGTGATAGCTGAAAGTCAGCAAGCCCCGATCGACCTCCCCAATACCGATTTAACTTCCGTTGTGCTTGGCCGCGCCGCCGAGTTGGGCGACAAACCCGCACTGATCGATGGTGCCAGCGGACGCGCACTCACCTTTAATCAACTCAGCGAACAATTTCGTCGACTGGCAATTGGCCTGGACAAACGCGGCTTCGGCAAAGGCGATGTCATGGCAATCTTCTGCCCCAATGTCCCCGAATACGCGGTGGCCTTTCTCGGAGTAGCTGCCATCGGTGGCGTGAACACCACAGCCAATTCACTTTACTCCACTGAAGACTTGGTGCATCAGTTCACTGACTCCAAAGCGAAATACCTGCTAACCATTCCCCAGTTTCTGGATCGCGCTTTACCCGCTGCCGAACAGGCAGGTATCGAGGAAGTATTCGTGCTCGGTGAGGCCGAAGGCGCAACGCCATTTGCAGCACTGCTGGCTGAAGATGGTCCAATGCCTGATGTCAGCATCGATCCCGAGAAAGATCTGATCGCACTACCCTATTCCAGCGGCACTACAGGGCTCTCGAAAGGCGTAATGCTCACCCATGCCAATCTGATTGCCAACATGGTCCTGAGCTGCGAAATGAATAAAGTGGAAGACGATGACATTCTCATGGCCGTGCTCCCGTTTTTCCATATCTACGGGATGGTGTTGATTCTTTGCCTCGGTATTTACCGCGGGACCACACTGATAACCATGACGCGCTTTGACCTGGAGCCATTCCTGCAGATTGTGCAGGACTTCAAGGTGACGTGCATGAACCTGGTGCCACCCCTGGTACTGGCATTGGCCAAGCATCCGGTGGTGGATAATTATGACCTCTCCAGCATTCGCCTGATCAGCTCCGGCGCCGCGCCACTGGGCCCGGAACTGGAGAAAGCCTGCGCTGAACGTCTCAAATGCCAGATGTATCAGGGTTATGGGCTGACCGAAGTCGCGGGTGCCTCACACATCCTGCCATTGGCTGACCCCCGCAGCAAAAACAAGGTGGGCGCTGTCGGGCAGGTGTTGCCCAATACCCAGTCCAAAATTGTCGGTGTGGAAAGCGGTGCAGAATTGGGCGTGAATGAGCGCGGTGAAGTGTGCATCCGCGGGCCACACGTCATGGTGGGATATTTGAACAACCAGGAAGCCACCGATCACTGCATCGACAAGGACGGCTGGTTCCACACCGGCGATATTGGCTATGTGGATGAGGATGGCTACTTCTATATCGTTGACCGTGTGAAAGAGCTCATCAAATACAAAGGCTATCAAGTGGCCCCGGCCGAGTTGGAAGCCTTACTGGTCAGTCACCCTGCCATCGCCGATGCGGCAGTGATTCCCAGCCCGCATGAAGAAGCCGGCGAGATCCCCATGGCATTCGTCGTGCTCAAGGACAAGATATCTGCTGAAGAAATCATGCAGTTTGTGGCCGATAACGTGGCACCTCACAAGAAGGTGCGCAAGGTGGAGATCGTTGATGAGATACCCAAATCAGCCTCGGGCAAGATTCTGCGCCGGGTACTGGTTGAAAAAGAACGCGCCGCGCTTGGTGTCTAGAGAACTCTAGGCTTTAAGACACTCAATCTGTGCAACAGGGGGATTAAATATGGAAACTGAAGTCACTATCAATCTGCTGGCTGTGCTGACCGCTGCGGTCTCGGCGTTTATTGTCGGTGGCATCTGGTACGGGCCGTTATTTGGCAAAGCCTGGATGCGCGAGTTCAACATCACCGACGCAGACATGGCAAATCGCAATATGCCCAAGGTATTCGGCCTGGCATGGTAACTGAGCCTGATTGCCGCTACCAACCTGGCCGCATTTATTGGTGTGGATGCCACGCTAGTTTTTTGGTGCATTAGCCGGCTTTGCTGCCGGTCTCGGATGGGTCGCCGCTTTTCTCGGCATCCTCTATCTGTTCGAGAATCGCTCCATCAAGGCCTGGCTCATCAATGCCGGTTATTGCGTTGTGGCATTAACGCTTATGGGAGTCATTTTGGGGGCCTGGTAGGCCCCCTTTTTACTGCCAAATTTTCTCCGCTTTTCCTCCTCTGGCTAAGTCATTGTTCCTCCGATGATTAAAGCCTTATTTCAATAATGAAAAACCCTCGCCGCTAGCCTGTTAATGGTTACAATGTGTTATTGCATTTTTGAATAGTCGGACCATTACACTTTTTTCAGGGAATAAGGAGGAACACCATGCAACATCGAGCCAGAGTACTATCAACCGGTTCAATTTTGGGAGACTACGAAGTGCCAACGTCGAGCCTCCTGGAAGAGGCCAAATTTAATTCTATGGGGCTGGAGACAGACCTGATCGAACAGGAACTGGGCATCACGCACGTGCGTCATTGTCCGGATTCTGTTCGGCCGGGGGATCTGGCCATTGCCGCAGGTGAAGTCGCCATGCGCCGGTCCGGCATCGATGCCAAGAAAATCGACGCTGTGATCTTCTGCGGAATCGATCGTGACTACAGTGAACCAGCGACCGCCCACCGAGTCGCCCATGAACTGGGTATCAATGCCCATCATTGCTGGGACCAAAGTGACGCCTGCCACGGCTTCACTTCAGGCATGATAACGGCGAACTTGCTGATCATGAGCGGGATGGCACGCAATGCCCTGGTTTGCACGGGTGAACGCTCAAGCAGCAAGGCCCGCTATATCAGCGATCTGTTTGCTGACAACAAATTGGGTGTGAAGGACGTGCAACACACACTGGGTGTGTTTTCACTGGGCGATGCGGGCGGTGCCATGGTGCTCGGCGCAACGGATGACGGCACTGGTATCCAGATAGTGAATAGCCGCACCAATTCCAGCCAGTCCAAGTTGTGCTACTACGATATCTTTGGCGCCGAACGCGGCATCAAGCCCAGCTTCGGTATGGAAATGGCAGAAATTTGTGCCAAAACCATGCGCCTGGTACGCAGAATGGTGCCCAAAACTCTGAGCAATCTGGGTTGGGATTATGGAGATATCGACCACCTGATTCAGCACCAGGTGGGCTGTAAACCCTACCGGGTCGTGCTCAATATGCTGCGTAGCACCGCGGAAAAATCGCCAATTATCTATGAGAAATTCGGCAATTTAGCGAGCGCCTCGATCCCCGCCTGCTTCGATCGTTGTAATATCGAAAAAGGGCAACGAGCGTTCGTTATATCTACCGGCAGTGGTATCGTGGCAACCCAGCTGGGTCTGCAGTTTTAGCCATAACGCCGTGGGGCGCGCCTTGTAGAGGAGTCCCGCCTCCCGCTGCGGGATTTCTCGCACAGTATTGTATGGCACCCCGAGATTGCAGGGCCCGGCAAATTGCGGTAACCTCATTAAGTTAGTGGGAAGCGGACAGCAACAGGAAATACTCAAAAGCCGATGCAACATTTCTTCTATTTAGGACTTATCGCGCTCGCAGCCTGCGTACTCAAGTCTGTAATACTTTCAATGGTCATCACCCGGTCCAGATTAACGTCTGCGCTGAATCTGGTGTGTCTGGCCCTGATTGCCCAGAACGCATTCGAATTTCTCACCGGCTTCATGATAGCCAACACCGGCCAAATACCCACCCTGATGGTTGATGGGGTGTTTATCAGCCTGTATCTGGTGGCCGGCAGCCTCGTGTATTTCTGCATGACAGTCACCCAGGCCCGCTTTGGTCAGTGGATTTCATTGGGCTTTGCCGGATTCACTGCTCTTATCGTGATGTTGCATTTCAGTGGTCTCATCGCGCAGGGCTATATCGTACTTGGCTACACCATCATCAGTAATGAAGGTGCTTTCTATCCACTGTTTCAACTCTTCGTTGTATCCGCATTACTGACCAGTATCGGTTCGCTGTTCTTGGGTATGCGCTGGGGAGATGACACTGTGCGCGAGCGCAGCAAGACTACGCTTATTGCTATCGCGCCACTTGCGATAGTCGGATTAGGTGTCGTGGCGCTGCGCTTGCTGGGCTTCGATTCGTCATCTGCACTGGTAATGCCAATAGCCTCAACCTTCTTCCTGTGGATACTGATGCTTGATGAACGCGGTGAATTTGTTACTTTCAAGGTCAAGTGGCGCATCATTTTCAAACTTGCTACGAATATGAATAGCCTAAAGCTACAGGAATGGGACAAGGAAGTAGAGCGTCAGTTGATTCTGGAAGCGCTGCGTACCACCAATAACAATAAAGCTGCTGCCGCCAAGCTGTTGGGCGCCAATCAGACTACGTTCCATCGTAAAGCCGAACAACATCTGGAAAAACCCCCAGCCCGCCGTACCCGACGCCTGCGTTTGAAAAACAGGAACGCCGTCAAACTCACTCCGGAAACCTCGCCACTGCAGTCCCAGCAGTAAATCGCTATAATCGCTTCCTTTTCTGGCTGGCACCAACAAGGCGTCCAGGTTTACATCTATGAGCGCGAGCAACAAAGTAGGTTTCATTTCCCTCGGCTGTCCCAAGGCGCTGGTAGATTCAGAGAGAATCCTTACCCAGTTACGCACTGATGGATACGAGATAGTCCCCAGTTATGATCAGGCCGACCTGGTCGTCGTTAATACCTGCGGTTTCATCGACAGCGCCAAAGAGGAATCGCTGGAGGCTATTGGCGAAGCGATCAGTGAAAATGGCAAGGTCATTGTAACCGGCTGCCTGGGTGCGCAAGCTGACATCATCACCAATGCCCACCCCAAGGTGCTGGGAGTGACTGGCCCACAGGCCTACGAGCAAGTGGTGCAGCAGGTACATGAACACCTGCCATCCCAAAGACAACACGACCCATTCACCGACCTGGTGCCACCGCAGGGCATCAAGCTGACTCCACGGCACTACGCCTATCTGAAAATCTCTGAGGGTTGTAACCACAAATGCAGTTTCTGCATCATTCCATCCATGCGCGGCAAACATGTCAGCCGCCCGGTTGGAGAGGTGCTGGACGAAGCGCAGCGACTGGTAAATGCTGGCGTAAAGGAACTCCTCGTTATCTCCCAGGACACCAGCGCCTTTGGCGTCGATATGAAGTACCGTACCGGATTCTGGGATGGTCGCCCGGTCAAGGGTGATATGCAGGGATTGTGCGAAGCGCTGGGAGAATTAGGGATATGGGTAAGGCTGCATTATGTTTACCCCTACCCTCATGTAGACCATATATTGCCGCTAATGGCGCAAGGTAAAATTCTGCCTTACCTCGATATTCCCTTCCAGCATGCCAGCCTGTCCGTGCTCAAGGCCATGAAACGTCCAGCCGCAACCGAAAATACCCTGAGGCGCATTGAGAAGTGGCGCGAAACATGTCCGGATCTCACAATCCGCAGCACCTTCATCGTAGGATTTCCGGGTGAAACTGATGCAGATTTCGAAGAGCTGCTGGAATTTCTGCAAATAGCGCAACTGGATCGCGTGGGTTGTTTTCAGTACTCACCGGTGGATGGTGCCAGGGCCAATGAATTACCGAACCCGGTTGCAGAAGCTGTGAAACAAGAGCGCTGGGAACGCTTCATGTCTACCCAACAAGCCATCAGCGCAAAGCGTCTGCAAGCCAAAGTAGGCACGGAACAGGAAGTACTGGTAGATGTAATAGAAGAAGATGCCATTGTATGCCGTTCAAAAGGCGATGCGCCGGAAATCGATGGCCTGGTGATTCTGCCCGCTACTGCAGGAATAAGCGCAGGCGACATCCTCACGGTGCGCATAACTGATTGCGATGAGTACGATTTACACGGCGAGTTAATGCCGTAGGTCGAAGCTGTTCAGGCTATCAGCAATAAATACGCTCACGCAACGACACTTAAACTTTTCATAAATATTTTCCGGTATTCCCTATGACTTTTCAGAACGACCAGATACGCCCAGGTGTACTACGCACTCCAGACTCCCAATTTCAGAATTTGCCCGGCTATGACTTCGCGGATCACTACGTGAATGTGCTCGACTACCGCATGCACTACGTAGATGAAGGTAACAGCGCTGGACGCCCTGTATTAATGCTACATGGCGAACCAACCTGGAGTTATTTGTACCGCAAGATGATTGCGCCAGTGGCAGATGCTGGCCATCGCGTTATCGCCCCGGACCTGATTGGCTTTGGCAAATCAGATAAACCTGCCGAAATTTCTACGCATACCTACGCCTTTCATGTGGCAGCCATTAAAGAACTTATTGAGGAACTGGAACTCAACAATATTATATTGATGTGTCAGGACTGGGGCAGTTTGATCGGCCTGAGAGTTGCCGCCGAGAATCCCGAGCGTTTTGCCGGAATTGTATTGGCCAATGGTGGACTGCCAAAGGGTGAGGCGCAAATGAGTGAAGGATTCATGCGTTGGCGCGGGCAGGCCGAGCAGATGCAAAAAGCCGGCGACATGCCTATCGGTGTCATCGCGGGTAGAGACTTTGGCCCTGAGATTGTTGCTGCCTACGATGCTCCGTTTCCGGATGCACGCTACAAGGCTGGACCACTGGCCATGCCCTTACTGGTGCCGATTTCCAAAGATGATCCTGCCAGCAAAGCCAATCTTGCAGCCTGGGAAGTTTTGAAGAGTTGGGACAAACCATTTCTCACTGCATTCAGTGATGGCGACCCGATTACCGGAGGAGGTGAACGGATTTTCCAGCGACTGGTTCCCGGTGCAAAGAATCAGCAACACGTCACTATTGAAGGAGCAGGACATTTCCTGCAAGAAGCTAAAGGCGAGGAACTGGCCAAGGTGATCAACCAGTTCATCGCCGCTAACTTTTAGCGCCAGTATTCAAGATGGCGCAAGCCTTTATGAGCCTGGCAATACCACCTGATCAATCACGTGGATTACGCCGTTCGAAGTTTCGATGTCAGCCATTACCACCGTGGCATTATCAACTTTGACTCCGTCCGTCGCGTTAATGGTCAACTCACTGCCCTGCACGCTTGCAACTTCCAGCGACTGCCCAGCGATATCTGCTGACATTACCTTACCGGGCACTACATGGTAAGTTAGTACAGCAACTAGCTGATCCTTGTTTTCCGGCTTCAGCAGATTTTCAACAGTGCCTGCTGGCAATGCGGCAAAAGCCTCATCAGTAGGGGCAAACACAGTGAATGGACCTTCGCCCTTCAGGGTTTCCACCAGACCGGCCGCGTCGACCGCAGCAACCAGTGTGGTGAATTGCCCGGCTTCTATAGCGGTGTCAACGATATCTTTAGCCGCCATCTCACCATGGTGATCCGCGTAAGCATTGTACATACCTAATACCAGCACCAGCGCGCCGGCGAATAAACCTTTTACTGCTTTCATGACAAACTCCAAAATTAGTTGCAAAGAAAAATTACGTTAGCGGGTGTAGTAACGGTGAATGACAAGCAGCCAGATCACTGGAATAAATATATTTTCATTGGGTAATCCAAACCCTTCAAACGTACGTAATCTAGTGTTTAGAGGTCTTTCTGATGCAAGATGTAACCGGAAATATACTTATAAGTGGTGCATCTGGCATTTTAGGTACCGCAATTGGTGCGCAGCTGGAAGAGGTCGGCTACAAGGTATATGCGTTGGATCGCCATTCAACCACCAGCCCTTTTCACGTTGATCTCGGGCTCGAAAAAATACATCTCGATCCGGATATCCCACTCCAGGCTGTAATCAATCTGGCCGGCGAGAACATTTCCGGCAAACGCTGGAACGCAAGACAAAAGCGCCGCATCATTGAGTCCCGCACACGAACTACTCGCCTCCTGGCTTCCGCAATCGCGCGCTCACCCCAACAACCAAAGGTATTCCTCTCAGCTTCAGCAATTGGTTTTTATGGCCCCACGGGCATTCAATCCGTGGATGAGAGCGCCCCTTCAGGATCAGGTTTTCTGGCAGATGTGGCCAGACAGTGGGAGGCCGCCACGCAACCGGCTATAGAAGCAGGTATCAGGACAGTGCATTTGCGCTTTGGCGTAGTAATCACCAAAAAAGCTGGCGTACTGGGAGAAATGCTATTGCCATTCAAGCTCGGACTCGGCGGCGTGGTAGGTAATGGGCAACAATGGATGAGTTGGACGAGTCTGGAAGACGCAGTTGCAGTGGCATTACTCTGCCTGGAAAACGAAGGGGTCAATGGCCCGGTGAATGTGGTTGCACCCGAGTCTGTCACCAATCATACATTTACCAAAATCCTGGGGAAGTCATTGCACCGTCCAACAATTTCACCATTCCTCAAAGCACCTGTTGTGCGCCTGTTGTTCGGTGAGATGGGCGATGCCCTGTTATTGTCCAGCGCTCGTGTAATCCCGGCGCGACTGCAGGAACTGGGCTTCCAATGGCAATTTCCGACACTTGCAGAGAAATTGCGCGACGAATTTTCAAACTAACAAGTGCCCACAAGCGGAAACCTCACTCGATCGTATGGGCAAGTCTCTGAAAACCGCGTAAGCTTGAAGCACAGACCATTGCTTCGGAGACCTTGCCATGCGCGCATTGAGCCTGCTGCTTCTCACCATCCTATCGCTTCCAGTCATCGCACAGGATGAGGCCCAACCGGTATTAACCGGATACAAGGCTGAGGCCGCCTCCGCAGTTGAAGGGATGACAAAACTCACCCAGGAAATCGTGGACATGTTGTTCTCATTTTCCGAGCTGGGTTTTCAGGAATTCGAAACACAACGCTACCTCACTAATATGTTGGTTGAGAATGGCTTCGATGTTGAACTGGGAGTCTCCGGTATTCCCTCTGCATGGTGGGCCACTTGGGGTAGCGGCGAACCAGTGATTGCGCTCGGCTCTGACGTTGACGGTATTCCACGCGCGTCACAAATGCCCGGCGTTGCCTATCGCCAACCGATGATTCAAGGCGCTCCCGGCCACGGCGAAGGCCATAACTCTGGCCAGGCGGTAAACATCGTAGCAGCACTGGCGGTAAAGGAGATCATGGAGCGGGATAATTTGCCAGGCACCATCGTCTTGTGGCCAGGTGTCGCTGAAGAACTGGTGGCAACCAAAGCCTGGTATGTGCGTGATGGCTTGTTCGATGACATTGACGCCGTATTATTTACGCATGTCTCTAACAATATGTCTGTCAGTTGGGGGCGCGCCCGCGGCACAGGACTTGTCTCTGTTGAATATATCTTTGAGGGCGTCGCCGCCCATGGCGCTGGCGATCCATGGGACGGACGCAGCGCACTCGATGCTGTGGAACTGACCAACGTGGCCTGGAACTTTCGGCGTGAGCATCTGCATCCATTGCAACGCTCCCATTACGTAATCAGTAACGGTGGCGACCAACCCAATGTCGTGCCCTCTTATGCCAGTGTCTGGTACTTCGTCAGGGAAGTCACGGCAGAGGGCATTCGCGAGAACTTCGACACCTTGCAACGCATTGCCGAAGGTGCGGCGATGATGACTGATACCAGTGTCACACGAAAAATTATCGGCACAGCTTATCCGCGTCACTTCAACCGGCCCATCGCCGAAGCCATGTATAAAAATATCCAGACTGTTGGCTTGCCCAGTTGGTCCGAAGATGACCAGCAGTTCGCTCGTGCCTTGCAGGAACTGATGGGGGCTGATGACCCGGAAGGTCTGGCTACTGAACTGGATGAAATCGGCGTGGATCTGGAAGAACCGATATCAGGAGGTTCAGATGATATCGGCGATATTGCGTGGAATGTACCAACTGTCACCCTGCGCTTTCCTTCCAACGTGCGCGGTTTGCAAGGTCATCACTGGTCCAGCGCCATGGCGATGGCCACGCCTATTGCGCACAAGGGAGCTGTTGCCGGCGCCAAGGTGATCGCCGCAACTATGCTGGACCTGTTGCAGGATGAGAGCCTGGTAGAAAATGCCCAAAGTTATTTTACCGACGTGCAAACCGCCGAAGAACAGTACATGCCATTTATTGGCCCGGATGACCCGCCAGCGATAGAGCGTAATGCCGGAATCATGGCCGAATTCAAACCCCTGCTGGAACAGTACTACTATGACCCCCAGCAATTCGATACTTATCTCGAACAGCTGGGTATTGATTACCCGCAGCTTGAGGCCGATGTTATTCGTTAACAAACACGCAATGGTTATCATCGCCTGCGTATTCACCGCGGGCATGACATCAGGTGTAGCCGGGCAGGAACTTCCGGCACTGAATGCCGGCAACGGCTTGCAACCAGAGCTTGCGCCGCAGATATTGCGGCGCAGCGAAGAACCTCGACAGCCACGCGTTCTTACTCCTACTCTCGCTCCTGAAGAAATCGATCGCGCGGTGTTGAATCGACTCATGCAGGAAATCGTACAGGAGCCTGAGATCACAGCACAGCGCCTGGGAGTGGGTCAACAAACGCTGCAAAATATTTTCGTTGCCATTTCCAATGCCCGCAATTTCATCAACGGCAATGAAATGGCTAGCGTGCGTGCTATGTGCCGAGCCTGGGACAATTCAGAATTGCGTGGGGACGCGCGCATACAGGAAGCTCTGGATGCCTATAGCCGTCGCCATCAATTTACCAAAGACTTTGTCGCGCGTTACTACAGGGTATTGCTGGCAGATATAGAAGCAATTTTGCCCCTGACCGCCCAGAGCCGATTTGAATCCTATATGACAGATCGCCGCCAGCGTATGGCCTCTTCCGGGGCAGTCACTATGGGCGCAGTGGTTCAGAACGTAGAAAGCGGCAGGGAATCAATCGAGTTTCATTGCCGCGGCTAACCCATCACTGGATAAATCTGTCCACCACCATCTCCACCAGCGCGGCGCCTGTCCAGGCGATAGGCGGGATCAACACATAAAATATAAATCGAAACGCCAAAGACAAATCGAGCGGCCAGGTGCGTAAACTGCTCACCATGTCGCGACGCTGCAGCAAGGCATTGAGTTCACTCAGCGATTTCTCATCCAACTCACGGGAAGTACTTTCGATCCTGGCATTAATTTTTTGCACTTCTACTGCCCGTGCCTGTTTTATCCGACGGTGAATTCTCCATGTAGGTGCCAGAAATATTAAAAGCGCTGCCGGAACTCCTACTATCAAGCCATTGAAATAATTATCCCAGCGCAAGCGAAAGTCTAACGACTGTAATATTGTCAGTGTAAGAGCGCCCGCTACCATCAGCAAACCGTTCAGTCCCGCACGACCGAAACCATTTAACTGATCCAACTGATACAAATCGATGTTTACTGAACCACCAAGCTTACGCAAAAACAGACTGTCGGTAATTGTAAAGTACAGGACTATAGCAATAACAATCCACATAAAGTTTTGTCCAACCACGAGCGCCACGCTGGTAGCAAACAACGGATTGTTGGTGTTGAAACTAAGACTACCCCAGCCGACATTAAATCCCAGCGCATAGAACATACCAATCAACACGGCCACCCCCCAGTAATGTCCATGTTCATAGCGATTTATCAAAGTATTACGTTGTGTTGGATCTAACTTCTGCAGTGACAGAATGATTTCCTTGCCTGCTCGGGTGGTCGCTATGAAACACATAGACAGATACGCTGGCATAACAGAGAACATCAGGAAGAGCCCGATTATCTCCAATGGATTATCCCATAATGCTGCGTCTGGGACGGGTACCATGGCACCAGAAAAATTGAAGCAGGAAAACAAGACCAATAAGATTGTCCCGCCTGTCATCAACACAGGTTGGGACAGCGATTGAACAAGATATTCCGCCAGTCTCACTGGCAAAGGCAATGAAGCAGGCGACTGCGTGGGTAGTTTATCTGGACTGATTAGAACTGTTTGTTGGTCCGAAGCCATTATTATTATCCAGGGCCAGAAAGTTCGACCAAAAGCTTAGTCAATTTACCGTGCCCTGCCAATGCATATATTTGCGACAATGTGGCCAATATCACGTCTGGTTAATCCAGATTCCGACACATCACGTACTATGCCGATATAACACCTGATCGGGCTGAATATCATGACTATAATAAAACCAATATTTGCCATTCTGATTGTGCTGGCGATTAGCGCTCTGGTAGCGCTGGCGGGTGCCCAGAACAGCGTTTTGATTGGCACCCTGCCCCTGTTTGTGCTCTGCGCCGCCGTCGGTTTCATATTGCACTGGCTGGTATTCGTTCCGTCTGTTATTTTTCAGACGGAACATTATTTCGACCTGACAGGTTCGATATCCTACATTGCAACGGTTGCCCTCGTGGTCATACTGCATCCACAACTGGATATTCGTGCACTGGTACTCGTTATTATGGTTGCGACCTGGGCGATACGACTGGGCAGCTTTCTTTTTATGCGCGTCAAGCGTGATGGTCGCGACCGGCGGTTTGACGAAATCAAGACGAAGTTCTGGCGGTTCCTTTTTACGTGGACCCTGGGTGGCGCCTGGGTATTTATCACCATGGCAGCCAGTCTCGCCGCCATGACAACTGCATCTCCACAGCCACTGGATATCACTTTTTATTGCGGACTCATCCTGTGGATTGCCGGCTTCACTATTGAAGTGACTGCAGATACACAAAAGACCCGCTTCCGCGCTAAACCTGAGAACAAGGATAAATTCATTACCAGCGGAGTCTGGTCGCGCTCGCGTCATCCCAATTACTTTGGCGAGATCGTACTCTGGATCGGGGTTGCCGTTATCGCCATGCCGATATTGCAAGGCTGGCAGTGGGTTACGTTAATCTCACCAATATTCGTAATCCTGTTGCTGACCAGGGTGAGTGGCGTCAATCTGTTGGAAAAAAGTGCACAGGAGCGCTGGGGGTCCGACCCCGCTTACAAAGAGTATGTAGCGAATACACCGGTCCTGATTCCCAGGCTGAGCAACTCCTGATTATTTCTCGTACCGAAATACTTCTTCCAGGGGTTTGCCGAATACTGCGGCAATCCTGAACGCCAGATCTCTGAAGCTCACCTCACTATGCGACCCGCACAACTTTGGAAGAGCCTGCGTCACCAGTAACCCGCAGCGCTTACCTTAGCTTGCGGGGCTCCCAGTAATCCATTAACTTACAAAGCCTGATCTGTACAGAGCCAAAGCACCATGAGTTGGGAAAAAGAAGTCGAGGAGCTGCACAAACGCGAAGCACTCGCACACAAGATGGGCGGCGAAGAACGCATCAAACGCCAGCATGACAATGGCAGGTTAACTGTACGCGAACGTATCAACGCTCTTGCTGATGCTGATACTTTCCATGAGATCGGTGCCCTCGCCGGCAAAGCAACCTACAACGATGCGGGTGAGCTGCAGGACTTTACGCCTTCGAACTTTGTGCTGGGCACTGCCGACATCAACGGTCGCCGTGTCGTGATTGGCGGCGATGACTTTACTGTGCGCGGTGGAGCCGCAGATGCCAAGGTAGGTAACAAATCCCAGTACGGCGAACAATATGCGTTGGAGATGCGTTTACCGTTGATTCGACTGGTAGATGGCAGTGGTGGTGGCGGCAGCGTCAAGACGCTGGAAATGGTCGGTCATTCCTATATTCCCGAACTCCATGGCTTCGAAACGACGATGAAGCTGATGGGGCACGTACCAGTGATATGCGCCTGCATGGGTTCGGTCGCCGGCCTCGGTGCCGTGCGCGTTACGATTTCTCACTTTTCACTCATGATCAAAGGCAGCAGTCAGTTATTTGTCGCTGGCCCCCCGGTTGTGGAACGTGGCTTCGGCAAGCCTGTGGAGAAAAATGAGCTCGGCGGCTCCCAGATTCATGCCCATGGTAGCGGTGCGGTAGACAATGAAGTCGATACTGAACAGGACGCTTTCTCGACAATACGATCCTTCCTTTCTTATCTGCCACAAAATGTCTGGCAACTCCCTCCGGTATTAAAGTGCAACGATCCGATAGATCGCTGTGATGAATCATTGTTGGCCGTCATCCCCAGAGACAGGCGCCAGATGTATGAGATCAGGAATGTAATTAATCCGATTGTGGATGCAGATTCATTTTTTGAAATTAACCCGGGCTATGGTCAATCACTTGTCGTTGGCCTTGCCAGGCTGAATGGACATCCTGTTGGCATTATGGCGAACGACACGCATTTTCATGGTGGGGCAGTTAACGCTACCGCGTCAGAGAAAATGATGCGCTTTATTGACCTGTGCGACACCTTTCACCTGCCAGTGGTGAATCTGGTCGACAATCCCGGATTTCTTATAGGCATTGCCGCCGAAGAAGAAGGTACGGTGCGGCTGGGAACCCGGGCGCTTATGGCCATGTATCAGGCGAGCGTGCCCTGGGTGTCGGTGATAATCCGTCGCTGTTATGGTGTGGCAGGCGCCGGACACGGCAATTCTGATCGACTCAATCTGCGTTATGCCTGGCCTTCCGCCGATTGGGGATCATTGCCAATAGAAGGCGGTGTGCAGGCAGCTTACCGTCGCGACATCGAGGCCGCGCCTGACCCCGAAGCCAGACGCCGTGAGCTGGAAGACATGCTCGAGCAATACCGCTCCCCTTTCCGCACAGCAGAAGCTTTTGGAGCAGAAGAGGTTATTGATCCAAGGAAAACGCGCCCATTACTTTGCGGCTGGGTCAAACTGGCCTATGACATATTGCCAAGTCAGTTGGGGCCCAAATCCAGAACTCCACGCCCCTGATTTACAGGAATTTTTTATGAGCCCGCAAGAAAAGAAATGCATTGAGTTTGAAAGACTACATAAGCAGGATGAAGCTTTCCTGATTCCCAATCCCTGGGACGCAGGCTCTGCGAAGATTCTTGAAGGTATGGGTTTCAAAGCGTTGGCCACGACCAGTGCAGGTTTCGCCATGACTCGCGGCGGGCTGGATGGCACAGTTTGCCTGTCTGAAAAGCTGTTACATTGCACCGACCTCGCAAAAATAACAAGCATCCCGATCACTGTGGATTTCGAGGACGGCTATGGTGATACTCCCGAGCAGGTGGCGAAAAATATACTAAGGTTGGCAGAAACCGGTGTTGCTGGTTGTTCCATAGAAGACTTCAACAGGGATAAACAGGAACTCTATGACGAGACTGAAGCTGTGGAACGCATGGCAGCGGCAGTCGAAGCAGTAACCAGCCTGAATATGCCTTTTCAGTTAACTGCTCGTTGTGAAAATTTTCTGCACGAAGTCAAAGATATGGACAACACCTTGCAGCGTTTGTCAGCCTATAGCGACGCCGGAGCACATGTGGTTTATGCACCGGGACTGAGTGAATTCGAACAGGTTCGTCTTATCGCCGATGAAATCGGTAAACCGCAGAACGTACTGGGTGTTTTCTTTCGTGATCTCAATCTTAAGGATCTGGAAGTGGCGGGTGCCAAGCGCGTGAGTGTTGGTGGCGCACTGGCCTGGGCCCAGATGCAGGCGCTCTACTCTGCCAGCCAGGAAATGCTCGAAAAGGGCACTTTTGGTTGGCTAAGCGAGCTTACGGAAGTCGGCGAAATCCGCAAGCTGCTCAGCTAGAATCTCCGGAAAAACTAGCGCTGCCTCAGGAAAATTTCTTCCAGTTGCATCAGACGATCGTGCCGGGGATGAATACCCGAGTGCACATCCTGTCCGAGAATTTGTACGACATCCTGCTCTGGATCATAAGCTGGCCATTGTGGGAGACCCGGCCCATTCGGATTTCCAGAGCGAGCAAAGTTTACCCAGTAATCGGCTATCGTTTCTGACAGTCGTCTGTCGGCAGCACTCCAGTCCAATCCGACCAGATCCAGGTTATCGAATACATAGGCCAGTTCGCCAGAGTGATAGGCACCAAACAAGCGCTGCCTGCCTTCCCCGGTCAAGTCTGGATTATCCGGGGTATATAACCTGTATACCGGTGGCGCCTGATCAAAGAAATAGACGTATGCATCATCACCGCGTTCCGCAACTAATCTGCCCCACAGGCGTGAAGAAAGCAGAAAACCATTGTCACCCTGAATCGTTTTACGCGCATCCAGTGGAGACTCGGCCAGCTCGGCGCTATAAGTCTGTTTGATCGTTGCAGCGGCATCGCCAAACGCAGCAGCGAGATAGTTGTCCAGTTGTGCCTCGGTAATTGGACCAGCAGTGTGACTCAGGCCGTAATATTCATCGGCCAGACCACCAACCATAACCGGGATTCTATTATTGCGCCCGGCAGCCATCAGATCATAGGGGGCCTCGGGTATCACCCAGCCATCGATTAATGGTCCAACGCTGCCACCGGGTGTTTCAATGAGTCGCTGCGCTGAAACATCACGCAATTGAGATACTGCATTAGCATCACTACCTGTGATGCCAAGTGCACGCGCATATTGCTCACCAGCGTCATGACCGGAATTGTCGCCACTAGTGAGCATCCGGCTGTCCTTGATGCACCCGGGCGACTGCCCTATCACGCCTGAGATCAGGCCCTCAGTCTGTGGTGAACTCATAAGCAAACACACATCTGTGCCGCCGGCTGATTGGCCAAAAATTGTGACCCGATCAGGGTCCCCACCAAAATTGCTGATGTTGGCCTGCACCCACTGAAGCGCATCAATCTGGTCCAGCAAGCCGTAGTTTCCGGATGAATTATTTTCCGATTCGCTCGTCAGTCCAGGATGGGCAAGAAACCCGAGTGGGCCAAGACGGTAATTGGCAGTGACAATAACTGCACCTCGTGCAGCCAGGTTGGACCCATCGAATATCAGCGGTGCGCCATGTCCTGCAGTATTGCCCCCGCCATGAAACCACACCATGACTGGCAAGTTATCGCCGCTGTCGGCAGCGCCAGTGAACACGTTTAGATACAGACAATCCTCAGAGCGGGTGAGGTTGCCACGCGAATATAGGGAAGCGTCTGAGTTTTGCGCCTGCCAGCAAGCCGGCCCGGCTGCGGTAGCCTGTTTTATACCGGCAAAAGGCACTGGATCTGCCGGGGGTTTCCAGCGCAAATCCCGCACCGGTGGTGCAGCGTAGCCGATGCCCTTGAAGACGGTAACGCCTGCGGCATGAGATGAACTATGCCCTTGATAAACCCCGGCTTCCGTTGTCACACGCTCCACGCTGTCCGCATGCGCTATCGCTGTGGCAAACGCACAGATGATAAACAGTGCTGACTTTACTTTATTCAGACTTCCCATGACCTGCTCTCCTGTCATTTTCTTCTGACATTTATTCTTCTTTTATAGTATTCCTTGGAGTTCTACGACTCTTGATATAGCAATTTACACAAACTGTGTTTTATTCGACTGCTTCGAGGCGCAATAACGCGCCATCCACTTCATCAGTCAGTACATACAAGTAGCCGTCTGGCCCCTGTTGCACATCCCTGACTCGATGCTTGAGGTTCGTTAACAAACTTTCGCGCCGCAGTTCCTGTCCGCGACTATTGATTACAATACGTTCCAGGTGTCCCGTATAAGGAATACGGCCTTCCTGCAGGGAGCCAACAAACAGGTTGCCCTGCCAGCGTGGAATCTTGTCGCCGGTGTAAAAAGTCAGATTACCGGGTGCGATTGACGGCCACCAGACTACCGCTGGTGCTTCGAAAGCATCATGCCCGGGCTGGCCGGCAATCCAGTCGCCGCGGTAGTGTCGACTAAACGATACCGTCGGCCAACCGTAGTCAGCTCCAGGCTTAATAATATTGACCTCATCGCCACCCTGCGGGCCGTTTTCACTGGCCCATAACTCACCCGTGTCAGGATGAAATGCCAAACCCATCTGGTTACGATGGCCAATGGAATACACTTCGGGCAAGTACTCACTGCTGGCGACGAACGGATTGTCTGCTGGCGCGCTACCATCAGCATTCAATCGCAGCAGCTTGCCGTAATGTATCGCCGGGTCATGGGAATACTCACCAAGACCGGTGTACACATACGCTCCTCCGACACTCATCATAAGTTTGCCATCGGGGGCAAATTCCAGTGCTGCAGCCGCGAAGCTGCGGTCAACGCCCTTAGCGGTAAATATATCTTCCACCCCTTCAAGACGATCTTCTATCAGTCTCCCGCGGGCCAGAGTCACGGCGAACTCTGGTTCATCGCCGAGCACCATGGCCTGGGTGTAGCTCAGATAAACAACCTGGTCATCGTCGGGATGGAGGGCTATATCCATAAGACCTGCGCGCCATTCTTCACCATAGACTTCGGGCACACCTTCAACAGATTCTGCGAGCAATTCACCATCACGCACTACGCGAATGCGGCCGGTATAACGCTCGGTGATCAGAATGTCACCATTGTTGCGCCATACCATCGCGTACGGATTGGCTAACCCGGTAACTACTGGAACCACACGAACCTGTGGCACTTCGAATGTCTCGATAATAATCGGTTCGGTGATTGATGGAATTTCTACCTCACCCGGTTGGGCAATGACGCTGCCGCTGGTAATCAGGATCAGGCTCAAACCGAACAAGGTGTAGTAGTTTTTCATCATGTTCTCTTTCTTTGAAGTCATAGATACGAAAGCCAGGTGGCAAGATGAATCATCTGCGCAAAAACCTATGAAACTTTCATTCTTTCAATCTTTCAAACTTTCAAACTTTCAAACTTTCAAACTTTCAAACTTCCAAATTCTCAATTTCGCGCGCCAACAGGGTTGGTGTGTGCCACGGCATCATAGTGCAGGCGCAGTAGATCACGGCCAAAATCGCCATTGAAATCACGCCACACCAAATGAATATGGTTGGCATTGCTCTGGATGTTGTCGTACTCAATAAGAAATCCCGGCCCCTGGACTCGCCAGTAGTGGCCCTCACCAAATGCAGTCGAACCAATCCAGGCAAATTGGATATCATCCAGTCCTTGCGCACGAATATCTGCCACACGCTGCTCTGCCATACTATCCGGTTGTGCCGCAGCAACTTCCTCAATCAGGCGGATCAGGCTCAGGCGCTGCTCGGAGTTCAAATCGGCGTAGGTAATGCCGCTTGCTTCCAGCGGCTCGATATCTACTCGTGCGCTGGTAAAAATGTCAGGTGGCACGTCATCACGGCGAATTATTGCCATCGCTGCCTGATCCGTATCGAGAGATGTCACGAGTTCCCTGGCCAGGTCTTCTTCCGCAGCAAGCACCCTCGTGCCACGCAATGTGCCGGTGCGTACTTCGGCCGGATTACTACCAAAGAACTGGGGTGAGCTGGCAATGCCTTGCCCCTCAACGAAGGTCCAGTTAAATGCCAGGTGATGACCTTCGTAACGTAGTGCCCAGGTGCCATCCAATGAGGGTTCACCAAAGACACTGAGATAATACAGTTCCGGGTCACGCACAAAACGCCCGCCGACTTCTATTTCCGCCAGTACGTTTTCGAGACCGCGTACTGCCTCTGTTTTGGCAAACCCTGCTGGACTGAAAAATGTTTGCAACAGGTCTCTGGCTGCCTGCCGCTGTGTCGCATCCATACTTTTTAATGGCACGCCCTGGCGCGTGCGAGGGATGAAGTGCCAATTAAGGCGCTCTTCATCAGTAAAATCGAACTGGCCATTATTACGCTGCAGCTCATTGAGTGTGGAGAGGAAATGATCGGTTGCGCGCACCATATCGCGCGTAAGTTCAACGCGGGAGTCCTGGGCCATCGAAGTGGAAACCAGCAGACTGCCAAGCAGTAGAACCCAACACCCCGAGCGGCAATATGCGTACAAATGGTCCATGACTTGCTCCTGAATTGTAATTTTAATTTTATGAGCTGGTTGCAGGATAAACCCACACCCGCATGGCGTCCAGCATGCCGGACTGGTGCCGAATTGTAAGCAGCGCGGAATTTTGCGATAAATAGCACCTTTTACAGATTTCTACTGAGCTTTTTAGCAGATATATCTACATTTATTTAAGGGAAGAACCATGAAAGCAATAAGAGTCACGGAATACGGCGGGCCTGAGGCCATGTCTTATGAAGACGTCGACACCCCCAAGCTCGAATCAGGCCAGGTCCTGGTCAAAATTGCAGCTGCAGGAATCAATTACATCGATACCTACCAACGTTCCGGCCTGTATCAGATTCCTCTGCCAGCCACGCTGGGACTGGAAGCAGCGGGCACAGTTGAGGAAGTCGGCCCCGATGTCACGCGTTTCAAAGCCGGAGATCGTGTTGCCTACACCAATGTGGCAGGAGCCTACGCCGAATATGCCGCGGTGCCTGAAGACAAATTGGTCAGTGTGCCCGATAGCGTTTCTTTTAATGAAGGCGCAGCGGCCATGTTGCAGGGCTGCACTGCGCATTATCTGAGCCAGTCGACCTACAAGGTAAAGGCCGGTGATCGCGTGCTGATTCATGCCGCGGCCGGTGGCGTTGGTTTGCTGCTGATTCAAATGGTGAAAATGGCAGGCGCGTTCGTAATCGGCACCTGCTCGACTGAAGAGAAGGCACAACTGGCAAAAGAAGCTGGCGCCGATGAAGTCATTCTCTATTCTAAACAGGATTTCGAGGCAGAAGTTAAACGCATCACCGATGGCGCAGGTGTTAATGTTGCCTACGACTCTGTTGGCAAGGCAACTTTTGATAAAAGCATCGATTGTCTGAGCCGTTTTGGTTACATGGTACTCTATGGCAATGCCAGCGGCCCGGTAACCGAATTCAATCCAGCGACTTTAGGACCAAAGGGATCATTATTTCTTACCCGCCCCACTCTCTTCGATTACCTTGCAACACGAGAAGACCTGGACTGGCGCAGTGGCGATATTTTTAAATGGATTGGCGAAGGCAAACTGAAGCTGCGCCTGGAACATTTCTTTCCATTGAGTGATGCAGTGCAAGCGCATGAGGCACTGGAAGGACGCAAGACGACCGGGAAGGTCATACTGACACCCTGATACACAATTCTTAGCAATAGAAAAACAGGAAACAATCTATGAAAGTTTTATCACGTTTGAGCTTAATGTTGATCGCGATAGTGATGAGCACATCCCTTGCGGCACAGTCTGTAGACCTGGGTCGCGGTGAGCTTCCCCTCACTGTGCCTGCAGGATATGACGGTGAGATCGCGGTGCCACTTGTTGTGTTACTACATGGCTACACTTCTTCCGGTGCCAGCCAGGATTCCTATATGGGATTCAGTGACCTGGCCGATCGCTATGGCTACATCATGGTCGCGCCAGATGGCAATCGCGAGCCGGGCGGTAACCAGGCGCGATACTGGAACGCCAGTAATGCCTGCTGTGATTTCTTCTCCACGCAAGTCGATGATTCTACCTATATTCGGTCCATCATTGAAGAAATCAAGAGCAACTACAACATTGATGACAAGCGTGTTTATTTGATTGGTCATTCCAATGGCGGCTTTATGTCGTATCGCATGGCCTATGAGCATTCTGAAACCATCGCTGCCATTGCCAGCCTGGCAGGTGCTAATCACATTGAACAGCGTGATGCGCCCGCGATGCCGGTGCATATCCTGCAGATTCATGGAACTGCCGATGACACTATTGCCTATGGCGGTGGAGAGATTCAGGAAAACCGCTATCCCGGTGCAATTGGCACGGTGTCACGTTGGGCTTCCTATAATGGATGCCAGGATCGGGGCTATGCGCGGGAAGTACGCGATCTCGATGCCAGTTTACCCGGTCATGAGACCGGCGTGATGGTCTATAACAATGGTTGCGCCGCAGGCGGATCTGCCGAGTTGTGGACCATCACCGCTGGTTCCCACGTACCTCCATTGTCAGACAGTTTCGCTGAACAGGTTATCGAGTGGCTTTACGCTCACCCGAAGCCCTGATCAGCTTTAGCCTGAGTTGATACCGACACCCGTACTGGCAACAGTGCGGGTGTTTTTGTTTACACAATCTGAATTCGCATCTCGAAAATTTACTGCAAAGGTGTATGCTGTAATTTCTTTTGCATTTCAAGCTGGAGGTCGATTCTCATGCACCAGTATGGCCATTCACATTTTCACTCAAGAGTTATGCCTGCACTAAATCTGTGCCTCACTTTTTCTTGCATATATTTTAGTACGACTGCTTTCGCTCAATCTGGTGCAGTTGCAGGAGAATGGCACAGTTACGGTGGGGACAGTGGTCATACCAAGTATTCCGCACTGGAGCAGATCAACGCGGACAATGTACAGCGGCTCGAGATTGCATGGTCCTGGACTTCGCCGGATGAGCAGCTACGGGAAAACAATCCGGTTATCGCCGAACGTGGTTCCTTCCGCACATACGCCTACGAAATGACGCCCTTGATGGTCAATGGCGTGTTATATGCCACAACCAATCTGGGGCAACTGGCAGCAATTAATCCGGCAACCGGGGCAACACTCTGGAGTTTTGACCCGGTGTTATATCTGGACGGGCGACCAGCAGTGCACGGATTTTTATCCAGAGGCTTGAGTTACTGGACTGACGGTGACAAGGAAAGAATTATCTATGCCGCTGGTCGCGCCATCCTGCTTTCCATAGACATAGCAACTGGGCGACCTGACCCGCAGTTCGGACGCAATGGGCAGGTAGATCTCAAAAATGGCCTGGGTCGAACCATCGACCCCAGCCAGTACACTGTGAGTTCGCCACCTATGATTGTTAATGACACGATCGTAGTTGGCTCTGCCATGACTGAAGGAACTGGTATGAGAGAGGCGCCCCCGGGCCACGTCCGTGGATTTGACGTCCATACCGGCGAAATGAAGTGGATCTTCCACACCATTCCACAGGGTGACGAATTCGGCGCAGACACCTGGGCAGGCGACTCCAATCTGGTCAGTGGCGGCGCCAATGTTTGGACGTTGATGAGCGCTGATCCGGAGCTTGGTTATGTTTATCTGCCTGTAGGCACTCCAGTCTCTGATTTTTACGGGGGTCACAGGCATGGCGATAACCTGTTCGCCAATTCCCTTGTTGCCCTGAATGCGGAAACCGGTGAACGCGTCTGGCATTTCCAGTTCGTGCACCATGCCGTATGGGACTACGACCCGCCCGCCGCACCCAATCTGATTGATATTGAAGTGGAGGGTAAACTCATCAAGGCTGTGGCGCAGATTACCAAACAGGGTTTCACCTTTGTCTTCGATCGCGCAACTGGCGAGCCAGTGTGGCCTATCGAGGAACGCCCGGTGCCGCAATCAACTCTGGTAGGAGAACAAACTGCACCGACCCAGCCTTACCCTACCCGACCACCGCTGTTTCTCACTAACGGTGCAACTGAAGAAGACGTTATCGATTTCACACCCGAGATACACGAGGCAGCGCTGGAAATCTTCCGGCAATATAACAGCGGCCCTCTCTATACCCCTCTGGCAGCTGGAGACAATATTGTGAAACCTGGCTGGAGCGGTGGCGCCAACTGGTGGGGTGCTGCCTTCGACCCTGAGACCCAAAGATTGATAGTGCCAAGTTGGGCGCATTTCAACCTCGTGCACATGAATCCACCAGAAGACCCTCAATCGGACATGCTAATCAGGCCCGTAGTGCGAGAAGTCAGCGGGCCCGAAGGCCTGCCACTTTTCAAACCACCCTACTCGCAACTCGTGGCGTTCGATATGAATGCGGGTGAAAAGCTGTGGCACATACCAGTCGGCGAAGGACCACAGGATCATGAGTTGCTGCGTGATCTGGAACTGCCACCCATGGGTAATTTTGAAAAACTCGGCGGCCCCTTATTAACCAAGTCACTGCTGTTCATTGGTCAAGGCTTTGAAACCAACAGGTTGGGGGTCTATGACAAGGATACCGGGGAGGAGATCTGGTGGCTGCAATTACCAGGAAGGTTTCATGCAGCACCGATCACTTATCTTGCCGAAGGCAAACAATATATCGTACTGGCTTTGGGCGGAGGGCCGCGGCGCCATCCGGAACAACTGATAGCGCTGGCCCTGCCCTGATTACAACAATGCTTCGATGCGATCCATCAGATTCGTTATGCGACGCAGCACAGGTTCGTACGCTTCAGCCTGGGTCATATCGAGCCCTGCTTCATTCAGCAGGATATTGTGCGGGTAGTCTGAACCCCCTGCACTGAGTACCCGAATAAACGCATCGCGCACATCATCGTCGCCAGCAAGGAACTGCTCGGCAAACCAGGCAGCGCCACTGATTGAAGTGGCGTACTGGAATACATAGAAGTCATAGTAGAAGTGAGGAATATATGCCCACTCCACTGTGTACTCATCATCGATAGTTAACACGTTTTCATCGTGACCATGGTAGCGCTTCAACAGGTCTCCATAGATCTCCGTCAGCCGTGGTCCGGTCAATGGCTCACCCGCTTCTGCCGCTTCATGAATTGCCAACTCGAATTCAGCAAACATGGTCTGGCGGAACAAGGTGCCACGAATCTGTTCCAGCGCACCACCCAGATAATACAAACGCTCGTCATCTGTGCGGGCATTGGCGATCATGTATTCCTGTAACAGAATCTCATTGATGGTGGAGGCCATCTCTGCCAGGAACGTAGAGTAACCTGCGGTCTCAAATGGATTATTGGCCTGGGCCAGAAGGCTGTGTACCGCATGCCCCCATTCATGGGCAAAAGTGGACATGGATTCATAATCATCGTTGTGATTCAGCAAAACATAAGGATGCACATCGTAGATTGAACCGTTTACATAGGCACCGGAACGCTTGCCGGGTTGCGGGTGGCTATGCATCCACTCCTGAGACAAACCATATTCCAGCAAGCCGAGATACTCCTCACCAAAAGGCCGCAAAGCCTCAAATGTAATTTGCTTGGAGCGCTCCATATCGAACTCTCCGGTGTTCACCTGCACCAGTGGCGGATAAATATCGTAGTAGCGCAGATCTTCGATACCCAGCATGCGACCGCGCAGGCGCAGATAACGATGGAACACCGGTAAGGCATCATTTACCTGCTCTACCAGTTGTGTGTACACCTCCGGCGGCAGGCCATCAGCAAACAGGTTTTGTGCCAACACGCCATCATAGTTGCGCACACGTGCCTGAAACACATTGGACTGCACCTCGGTCGCCAGCGTGGCACCCATGCCGTCGGCGTATTGGTTCCAGGTAGCCCAGAATGTATCGAATACCAGCTTGCGATCGTTGCGATTTGGTGCCGCACGCCATAATGAATAGCCAGCCTGGCTCAGCGTGACTTCTTCGCCTTCACTGAGTGTGACAGTAGGCCAGGGAATATCGGCGTTGGCATAGTTCTCATAAATCTGTTCTGCAGATGAGAGCACCAGGCCCGCCTGTGCCAGTATGGCTTCAGTTTCGGCATCAAGCGTGTGTGGTGCCTGACGGAGTGTGTCTTCCAGCATCACGCGGAAATCTGCAAGGCGCGGTTCCTGTGCCAGAAAAGCACGGATGCGCTCTTCGCCTACGCTCAGTATCTCGGGGCTGATCCAGGAAGTCGCTTCACCGATGTTGCTCAACATCTGGCGGGCACGACCAAAGCGCGCCTGGGGTTCGGGCTGGCGCTGATCTGCGTCTCGCTCCAGGCTGGTGTAAACATAAGCGCGATAAACTTCTTTCTGGGTATCTGAATATTCACGCAGCGCGGTATAGAGTGACTCTGCGCTTTCGCCAAGCGTACCCTGGTAGGAAGGCAGGTTTTCAATGCGAGAGGCGATGGTTGCCATCGCCTCTTCCCATTCAGATACGGTTGGATAAATATCTGTCAGATCCCAGACATAGGTTTCCGTCTGGGCAAGCAGTGAAGACTGAAATCCAAAAAACATTAAGAAAATGACAGCCAGATTACGCATGCAGTACTCCTGTGACCTTGCTAATTAAATCTGCGAAGGCTGCGATCATAGCGTAATTTAATGCCAAATTCAGGCTGTTGCGTCGACCTCAGAGCTGACTCTGAATCTCGGCCGGAGGCGAGAAATGGCTGTCATTTACATCGTTGAATGACACTTCATCCACTTCGATCCTGAATTCCTGCCCGGCTTGCGAAATGGACATGGCAACTGCCACCCACTGTCCATCAAACAACGCATATTCTTCTGTGTGGGTGATTACATTCACAGCACCCATCGGCGTGGAAACCGTTGCGGCTGTGCGCACAATACGATTGGACTCTGCAGAAAAATAAATATGGGTATCCTGACCGCGAGCATCAGTCAGCTCCACATGATAGGCCGGCGCACCTGCAATAGTGATTTGGCCCACGGTGGCTTCTGACTCAAACAGCTTTTCATGATTCATGGGCAAGTAGTAATCTGATTGCTGCAATAGATCAGTCAGCGCATCCCCCTGGAGAATGCGGGAGCCCTGCATCGGATCCACCGACCAGGCGACTTCGCCGTTATAGCCTGCATTGATCTGACCCAATCCCGGTATTTCGATAAGCTGTGAACTCAGATTCGGCGCCGCCACACGCATGGTCAGATCACCCTCGATTCCAAACCCGCCAAGAATGAAGCGCCCATGTAATGTGGTCGACTCGTGGTCGCGCAAGACAGCCTCACCGCCAAGGGCTTCAACATGGCGGGCAAAAAGTGCACGTGGTGTCGGCAGGCCGTTGGCTCCGACTTCGTTAATGTATGAGTTTCCAGATGGAGTTTGAGCACAACCGGCCAGCAGTAACAGAACCAGCCCAAACAAAGATATGCGACGTAATTGATACATTAGAATTCCCTCCTGATTTAATAAATCCCTTGCACCAAGAGCCTGCCACATTTGTGGGCACGACTCTAGCTAAAATCCAGCCAGATTTGATAGATTGCACCTGCTTTGTGCCTGTTTGATCAGCCATTCAAATCCGGCCACTCCGCAGGTTTAACGAGTGCTGCGCATAGGGTATGCTCGAATGCATTCATCGACTGCAAAGACGTAAATTCTCCATGACGACAAGAAGACAATTCCTGCAAACCAGCGCGCTAATCCCCTTGCTAACCGCCTGCGGGGTAACTGCTAACGGCGGGGCCGCCAACTATTCGCCTTCGGGTGTGCCATTACGCCGCGTGCAGGTATCAGAAGAACGTGTGATTCGGACTATTGCAGGATTGCGACCCTTTCGACGCAGTGGCTTCAAAGTCGGCGCTGAACCCTTTGGAGATAAACTGGTCATTCACAATTATGGCCATGGCGGTGGTGGTATAACGCTGTCGCCTGGCACATCCTACCTGGCGGCGGAACTTGCCTCGCAAACTGACTACAAGCGCTGCGCCGTTATCGGTGCTGGTGCGGTTGGACTTGCAACTGCACGCCTTATGCAAAGTCGCGGCTGGGATGTGCAAATCTATACCCGTGACCTGCCACCGAATACCACATCCAATGTAGCGGGCGGCCAATGGTCACCCACTTCCGTCTATGATGAACCTTACCTGACGCCGGAATTCGAAGCCCAGTTCGATGCGGCGCAACGCTTTGCCTATCGTTATTATCAGGACCTCGTAGGACCAAAGTACGGTGTGTCATGGATCAGTAATTACCAGACCCATACTTCTTACCCCGACCCGGATTCGATTCGGAACAGCTATGCTGACCTGTATCCGCAACTGGAAGTTCAAGGACCTGGTGAACATCCCTTCCCTGTCCCTTATGTCAGACACTTCGACTCTATGCTGATTGAGCCAGCGATTTACCTGCCACAGATGCTGGAAGATTTTTATACCGCCGGGGGCAGGGTAACCATCAGCAATTTTCAGGACCGGGACCATCTGCTCACTGTGGCAGAACCGGTAATCTTTAACTGCACCGGGTTGGGCGCCAGAACTTTATTTGACGACGAAGAACTGATTCCGATCAAAGGCCAACTTACCTTTCTCCTACCACAGCGCGAAGTCAATTACATGATCATCGGCAATGGCGGTTTATATATGTTTCCACGCCAGGACGGAATTTTGCTGGGCGGCACATTCGAACGGAACAATTGGTCAACTGAACCCGATCCTGAAGCCACGACACGCATCATCAATGGCCACCGGGACTTCTTCAATGCCATGGATGACCCCTGGGCCTGAGGCGTGTAACATGCGGGCATAAGTTGCGTCCGACAAAGGACGGCAAATTCTCTACCGGTACACTTGGCCCACTCAGGCCGAGCTGAGAGGAAAACAATAATGAGAAGCAACCCTCAATCCATCCATGTCAGACTCATTCACCTGTCACTCGTCATATTCTCCAGCATACACGCAACCACTACATTGGCCCAACTGGCTGGCGTGAGTGATTCGATTCAGCTTTACCAGGAAAACTGCGCAGTCTGTCATGGCGAGAATCTGGAGGGTGCCGCACTGGGTGTGCCATTACTCGGTGACCTCCGCCATGGTGATGACATGGCTGCAATCAGCAACAGCATTCGCAATGGTTTTGAAGATGTGGGTATGCCGGTTTGGGGGAATGTGCTGACAGAAAGCCAGATCCGCAACGTCTCACTCTTTATTCTTGAATCGCGAGTCAATATTGGCTATGTGACATTTAACTACAATGAACCACTGGAAATTCCGGATGAAGTTATAGAAAGTGAATTACATAATTTTCGCATCGAACCCATCGTCACCGATCTCGACCAGCAGCCCTTCTCAATCGCACCCTTACCCGATGGCAGCATACTGGTCACAGAGAAAATGCATGGACTGCGCATTATCTCGTCTGAAGGTGAGAAGTCAGAGCTGATTGCCGGCACCCCACCTGTCTATGACAACACTTATGAAATTACCTTTAACCAGGAATGGGGTCTGGGCTGGATGTTCGACATCAAGCCGCATCCGGACTATGCCAACAATGGCTGGTTGTATCTTTTTTACACAGAGCTGTGCGAAGACTGCAATACCCTCAGTCGCGAACAGAATGTGCCGGTATCGCTGAACAAACTGGTGCGCGGTCGCATTCGTGACAATCAGTGGGTCGACCAGGAAACTATCTGGGAAGCCGACAAGGAATTCTATTCAGTAGGAACAGATGTTGCGGCAGGCGGGCGTATTACCTTTGATGATGCCGGTCATGTGTTTTTGAGTGTTGGGGCCAAAGGCACATCAGTCGCACAGGGTATCCAGGATATAGAAACACCTTATGGCAAGATTCATCGGGTGAATGACGATGGCAGTTTGCCTGCCGACAATCCTGCAGCCGGACAGCCAGACATCTATCCCACTATGTGGACTTATGGCCATCGCAGCCCGCAAGGCCTGGAATTTGATTCCCGCACAGGCAATCTGTGGGGCACTGAACATGGACCTCGGGGCGGCGATGAAGTGAATCTTTTGTTGCCCGGGCGCAATTATGGCTGGCCACTGACATCCCGCGGCATGAACTATGATGGCACCCCTGTGGACTATGGTCCGGAGCTTGGTATCGCCTGGGAAATGGCTGACATAGAACAACCGGTGGTGGATTTAACACCTTCGCCGGCAGTATCGAGTTTTATTATTTCCCGTAGCCAGCAGTTTCCCGAGTGGGAGAACAGTTTTCTTGTGGGCTCACTCAAAGCCACCAGCCTGTTCCGTATTGAAATCGATGCGAATAATAATTTCGTGCATCGCGAGACACTATTTTCTGCGTTAGCGCGCGTGCGTGACATTGAACAGGACGAGAATGGCAATATCTATCTATTGCTTGAGCACAACGCCGGCAGTCAGATTGTGCGACTGGTTGCTGCAGATTGAACCTGTGACTGGCAAATAAAACACCAAACAGATTGGCTGCAGTCATTGAAGAATATCGTTAATGAAAATTGAGCAGGCAAGACAATGCATAAAAACTTGTCAGCATCTTTAATTTTTTGCTTCGGACTGCTTGTTTGTACTGCACAGGCGCAAACCAGCTCGACTGACGCCGAGGAACAAGTGAGCGATTCGCGCCCTATCGAGGAAATTAATGTCACCGGGCGGCGCACATTCCTTTCCATGAGAAATGCCATCAGGCGCGTGGAAGACAGCCTTTATGGATTATTCAATGAATTGAATTCAGACGACTCTCTCGACATTCATTGCAAAACTGTCAGACACACCTCCACACATATCAGAACCCGCACCTGCGAACCGGTTTTTCTTGGCCATATACGGCAGGCACAATCTCGTGAATTCATGTCCAGCATGCGCGATGCCCTCGGCGAAAACGGAGAATTAAACCAGGCAGTCATCAGTAACAGTATGAATTTACTGGAATCAGATAGTAATCTCGCTATTCAGCTAACCAGCAAGTATGAGCAGCTAAATGAAGAAATGCTGCGCATCGCCATGGAGAATGAAGACTACCGCAACTCGCTAATGCAATTGGGAGAGATGAAGGCTGAATATCAGAACGCCAGAAAGGCCAGCTTCAATTCTGGCCCGCAATAAAAAAACGGTGGCTGAAACTTCAAAGCCACCGTTATAAAAGACACAAACTGCCCCTTGTGTTGGGGAGAGGAGACCTTGGGAAAGTCTACCTTCAGGCAGCCTGTGTCTGGAGAGTCTTGAGATGCTCAATCATGGTGTTTACATCACTGCACTCAAATGGATCGGTCTCACAATTGTCGACCTTGCCGGGTTCGATAAACATCTGGGTAATCACGCCATCTTCCACCAGCATTGAATAACGCCATGAACGAGCACCAAAACCGAGGTTTTCCTTCTTCACCAGCATGCCCATGGCATTGGTGAATTCGCCATTGCCATCGGGTAACATTTTCACGTTCTTGACCTGCAAATTCTTGCTCCACTGAAACATGGAGAAGGCGTCGTTCACGCTCAGGCAGTAGACTTCATCCACACCCAGCGACTTGAGCTCGTCGTACTTCGCGTCATAGCCGGGTAAATGGGTGCTACTGCAGGTCGGTGTAAACGCGCCCGGTAACGCGAACAGAACAACGCGCTTGCCTTTAAATATTTCACTGCTGTTCAGGTCCTTCCAAACAAACGGGTTTTCACCGCCAATGGACTCGTCCCGTACACGGGTCTTGAAACAAACTTCTGGAACTATCTTCTGCATTCTGTACTCCAAATAGGGTTAATCGAATATGGGAGCCAGAATAAGGCAGATATGACCATCGGTAAAATGATTAATATCGATCTGATTGATCGTTTAATACGATTGAAATTTTGAATCCCTGCCAGATTTACTTTACAGCCGGCAGAGCGCGACTATGTCACTGGTATCACGGGGAAAACTACCCGGCTCGCTATGCGGTGCATCGGGCTGGAAATGTTAGACTTTCGATTTATTTGGCTTTACTCTCTTTCTCAATTAAATCAACAAAAGGGCTGACCCATGCCTGCTAAATCCCTGTTCTTACGCGCCACTCTCTTGATTCTGACCACTACCGGCTTTTCTGGTGTGCTGGCTCAAGATGCACCCACCTTTTATCAGGATGCCTTGCCGGTTTTTCAGAAAAACTGCGCGGCCTGTCACCAGCCTGATGGCCCTGATGTTGGCGGTATTTCAGCGCCGTTTTCGGCCCTGGACTACGATGAGGTAAAAATCTGGGCGCAGCTCATCAAGAATGCTGTCGCCACTGGCTACATGCCACCCTGGGGTGCACACGAACGCCACCGGGGAGAATTCAAGGATGAACGCTACATCGATGCCCATGAGAAAGAATTGCTAATTGCCTGGGTAGATGGTGGCGCACTGGAAGGTGACCCGAACAACCCTGTTTATTTTGAAGATACCGCTGCTGCTGGCACCACGGTGTTGCCAGAGTCTGGCTGGTGGATTGGTGATCCGGATCTGGTAGTTGGTTTCGAGAAGCCGGTCTACGTACCCGATGAAGTGGAAGACTGGCAGCCTACAGTGCAGATGCTTTACCAGGAAGGCAGCCTCGATGAACCACGCTGGATATCCAAAGCGGAACTGGATCCCGGTGGTCCGTGGGTTCACCACATTGTTTCCAGCCACATGGGAGTTGGCGTACCGGGACGCGGGCCTTTCACTTATCCGGAAGGCTGGGGTGTGTTGTTACCCGAAGATCCTTTTATCACGGTGAATATGCATTACCACAAGGATACGGGTGAAGGCACGGCGGTGTATGACAATACCCGTGCAGGCTTCCAGTTCTACAATGATGGTGATGTGATTGATCATGTGGTTGAAACCAATCTGCTTCCTCATCGTGGCTGGACCATTCCTGCTGGCGACCCCAACTACAAGGTCACCAACACACACGAAATCGAAGAAGACATTTACCTGCTCTCCATGGGGCCGCATATGCATTACCGCGGCAAGGCCATGCGATACGAGCTGGAATATCCCGATGGCGAACGTGAAGTATTGCTGTGGGTACCCAAATACGATTTTAACTGGCAGTTCCTCTACGAATACGAAGTACCCAAGTTCATCCCTGCAGGATCAACCATGCACATGAGCTGGTGGTTCGATAATTCCGAAGGCAATCGCTACAATCCTGATCCAACTCAGGACGTGGTGTACGGCCCGGCTACAACCGACGAAATGGCCAATGCCCGCATCTACTATGCACCCACTACCAAGCGTGGCATCGTGGTTGGCAAGGACATGCCACAGGATGTATTGGAAACTGCTCGCGCTGCTGAAGCGCTGCGCCGCGAACGGGCTGACCTACTCGACCAGAGTCAGGACGACTTCAGCTGGCTTACCGAAGACAGCCAGTAGCGGGTGTTAACCCTTGGCACTCAAGCCTCGATATATATCACTGATGACTGCCAGCTTGCTGGCAGGCTCAGTGTTGGGCCAGAGTGATAACACCTGGGTAAATGCGCGCCTGCCTGATGGACAGCCTGATTTTCAGGGCGTCTGGACCAATGACACCATCACCCCTATAGAACGCCCCGAATCCCTCGCCGGGCGAGCCTATCTTAGCGATGATGAAATCGCTGCCATGGAACGACGGATAGCCGAACGCCGCACTCAAGCTGACAATAATATAGAAGTCAGCGCCGGCGGCAGCGTTGGTGGTTACAACCAGGTATGGCTCGATTCCGGCGACACGGTCCTCTCTACCGGCCAGACTGCAATGATTGTCGATCCACCTGATGGACGCGCTCCAATTCGCGAGTCTGCGTTACAGCAAAGAGATTTCTACTTCGCCAATGTGGAAAACGACTACATCTATCATACGGTGTGGGACCGCTGTATCACACGCGGCGTACCCGGCTCCATGTTGCCGGCGGGATATAACAACGCATATCGTTTCATTCAGACTGAAGATACTGTCACCATCGTTTACGAAATGATTCATGATGTACGAATCATTCCGCTGAACAAGTCCGAACATATCGATGACAAGATCAAACTGTGGATGGGCGACTCTGTTGCCCGTTATGAAGGCGACACGCTGGTGATTGAAACGACGAATTTTAATGACCGCGGCATGCTGGCCAACAGCATGGCTGGCGGCAGATTGAAAGGCGTACCAGTCACAGAAGACTTGCACGTGGTGGAGCGCTTCACGCGCGTAAGCCAGGATACACTGATGTGGGAAGTCACAGTGACGGATCCGGAGATTTACACCCAGCCTTTCACAATCTCGATGCCACTAACCCGCGATCCAGAATACGTGATGTATGAATACGCCTGCCACGAAGGCAACCACGCCATCAAGAATATTCTCAGTGCCGGCAGAGCTGCCGACAGACGCGCATCAAATTAAACTTCAACTTCTGAAAAGCTAATCGCTTCAGGTTTTCCAACTGCAAAAACGTTTGTTTAACTTACAGTCACCGGTTGCCAGTCTTTCAGACGCGACTGCACTTCTTCAACAGGGTGTTTGCAAACACCAGAACGTGCAATCAGTTTGCTTTCACAAATATCGCAACGCACACATTCCTTGAAGTCTATTTTCTCAGCCTTGATGGCACCAGTCGGACAGGCATGTTCGCAGTGTGTGCAAACTTCGCACTGGGCGACGCGCTTGATGCGGAAAGGAGAAACGAGAGAGATTACGCCAAGCGCCGCGCCCAATGGGCAAACATAGCGGCAATAAAAACGTTTGATAAAAACGATGCCGATCATGAAGGCAGCCAATATCAACCAAAGCACTACTGACTGGCTCTGGTAAAAAAGCGTGCCGAAAGGCTCAAAGTATTGAAACAGACTTAACTCGCTATAGGCGAGTGCCATGACAATCAGAAAACCCAGAATCGCGTATTTTATATAGATGGCTTTATCGTGAAACGCGGCGGGTAAATTTTTCTGGAAATGACGCGGCAGGAAGCGCGAAATAAAATCCTGCAGAGCACCAAATGGACACAAGGAGGAGCAAAATACCCTGCCCCAGATAATAGTTGTTATTAACGTAAAACTGATGATTAGCAAAGTTGGCAGATCCGTTAAAAACATACCTGGACCCAGCTTTATCCCATTGGTGATATGCGAAACAGAAACGAACCCACCGTCGATGAAACCCAGATAGATCAGCGTGCCAGCCAGTGCTGCCCAGCGAATTGATTCCCGCTTGGTCAGAAATGCTGTCATCACTAGCGTCAGTAATACCAGCAGGGCAATAACTGCCGGCCATGGAGCATTGTTAACCAGGCTCGCCCACACCCCTTCTTCCGCATATTCTCCAAAGCCGTCTTCATCAGCGTCAAACAACTCAGGCGGTAGTGGCGTTCCTGTGGCCAATGCAAGTGGTATCGGTGCCACTTGATATTCCACGCTCGCCAGATTTTCGAAGCGCCCCATCTCGGAGTCGGTATCGTAATGAATGGTGAAGGGTCGCGTCAGATCCACATCGGCACCGAGCACCATGGCACCGGCAAATCGCACGCGATCGGCAATCTTTGCCGTGTCGGCACTGCCAACGTATACAAATTGACGCCGTGGCGAGGGACGCAAAATCCCATCTTGCTCGATCGCCAGCTTTTCCTGACGAAATGGATTTGTAGCATCGCCATCGATGCCGACGAGCATCAGGTGACCATCTTCAATACGATTGCTGGCTTCCCGATCTGCGCGGGAGTAGTCGTCAGCACCGACCAGTAATTCTCCAAGCCCTTCATGTCCCATAAATGCATAGGCAAGTATCAGTTCGGTGCCATCAGGTTGGGTAATTGTGATTTGTTTGACCATGCCATTTTCGAGCATGTCATCCCAGCTAAGCGGCGACAGATACTCCAGTGCCACGGCATCGGAATTGGCATTCTGCACAAAATCGGAGTCTGTCAGGTAAGATCGCGCAACGCGCCGAGCGGCATTGCGAATGCCGCGTGAGACCGCCCAGCTGGTGATCGTGGCGCGCGATATACCATCGATGTCACGCCCAACCCGAAATCCATCGCTGAGACTCATGCCTTCAAACTGATTGGGAAAGCGTTCTGTGTTGATGAAATCACCCCGAATGCTCTTATAGGACTCGCGGTAATACAGTACTTTCATTCCACTGATGTTGCCCTGCAGGTCCATACCAACCAGCATCTCGATAGGCGCACTGTAGCCCACTTCTTGCGGAGGCAAATCAGTGGTTTCGAACAAATAGCCAATCAGCGTGTCGTTGCCATTATCATCGGTGGCGGATGCGCGGTACACAGGAGGGTCACCGGCTTTTGCTTCAAAGCGTTCGGCATCAGGCATGACCTCGCGCATCACCGCCTCATCCACTGCAATGGCTGGTTGTGCTGAAGAATTACCAATAAGAATGAAAAGCCCGCAAAGGGTCAGGCACAATTGCATGAAGGGATTGCGTGGGCGGCGGGTACTGCAAACCGGCATGGCGGCGCTTCCTTTTTTACTACTTCGCTTCTTCTACTTCTTATAATATTTTGCTTATTCTTCTTTCCGGGTAATTGTTTTCAATCCGGAGAATGCCAGTATGCTACACAATTCTGGCAGGCAAAGCCGGTTTTTTTGTAACAAGTGGTAACGACTCCAGTTTACCCTCACTTCAATCAGACTCGGGCCGACAAATTAAACACGGTCTCCTGCCTAAACAGAGGTATAGCCATGCGCCATATTGATAACTGGATGAATGCCGCCGCGAGCATCGGGGTACTGCTCGGTATCGTTTTTCTTGGTATGGAAATCCGCCAGAACACAGAAATGATGCGCTCCCAGGCCAGGGATGCAATCACCGAAAAACAGATGATGTTCTCCGAGTGGGTTACGACTGAACCGGATATGGCTACCGCTCTTGTCGCTGCCAATCAGGGTACTGATAGCATGACACCCGACCAGTTCATGATGTTTGCCTATTTCATGGCGGGTGTCTGGCGTGAATGGGAAAACAGCTACTACCAGTACCAGCAAGGCCTGTTTCAAGGAAACGAATTCCAGGCACGGATGCGACGCTGGCGCAGCCAGATGCAAATGCCTGCAGCAGCCTCCCAGTGGCGCGCGACCCGGGAATGGTACGCACCGGATTTCCGCGCTGAGGTTGATGCAATAGTCGCAGCCCAGTGACCCAATTTATTGGGCTAATTGCTGTGCTACCCAATCCTCTATTCGCGCTTCCAGTACCGGCATGGGAAGTTGCCCTGCTCCCAGCACCGTATCGTGAAAATCCCTGATATCAAAATCATCGCCCAGTGCCGCTTCTGCCCGGGCCCTGACATCCTGAATCGTAATCATACCAATCTTGTATGCAGTAGCCTGTGCTGGATTGTTAAAATAGCGCTGAATTTCAGATCGCACTGACAATTCAGGGCGCGGTGAGTTCTGTAATGCATATTCAACTGCTTCTGCTTCAGTCCATTGCATGGCATGTATGCCAGTGTCTACGACCAACCTGACAGCACGCCAGATTTCCCCAGACAGCCGGCCCATTTCCGCATAGGGATCATTATAACCACCCATCTCCTTACCGAGAAATTCTGCATAAAGACCCCAGCCTTCCGAGAAAGCCGTATAACCTGTGTTTGTACGAAATTGCGGAATATCAGTCAACTCCTGCTGTATTGATATCTGCATATGATGCCCCGGTAAACCTTCGTGATATGCCAGGTTTTCGAGGCGGTTTACCGCAGCTGCTCGCATATCGATAAGATGCGCATAAAATGTGCCCGGCCGCGATCCATCAGCCGTGCCCCTGGCATAGTGCGCCGCGCCACCGGGAATTTCGCGAAAAGCCTCTACCCTGCGCACTTGCAGTCCTGCCTTTGGCAGGATGCCAAAAAACTCAGGCAAGCGTTGCTCCATGGTCGCAAGAATTTCGTCCGCCAGGTCTATATAGTCCTGACGCCCCTGATCTGTATTGGGGAAATAAAACTGGTCATCGGTGCGCATGAATGTGAAGAATTCCTGCAATGAACCTTCGAATCCCACCTGCCGTCTGATCTCATCCATCTCAGCCTGGATACGGGCGACTTCGCTCAGCCCAATCTCATGAATCTCCTGTGCGGTCAGGGGCAGCGTGGTCATGGTCTGCAATCTGGCTTGATAGTAGGCTGCGCCATTTGGTAATGCCCAGGCCCCCTCGGCTTCGTCTGGCACATTGGCCCGGTCTGCCACGAGCCAGTTGCGTATCTCTTCGTACGCAGGGGCCATCGTATTCAAGATAGCTGCGCGCGCTTGCTCACGCAGTTCATCGGCGCGCTCTATAGGCACTACATTTGCATCAACCAGAGCCTGGAGTTTGCTGTTGATATCCAGCCACAAATCAGACTCACCGTTATTGTCAAATGGCGCGCCACTCATGACACGGCCGATTTCCGAAATGGCGCGATCATAATCAAAATAGGGTGCCCGGATACCTCGCTCCGCAGCTTGCTGTGCTCGCTCCAGATACTGCCCCATATAGCGCCCAGACTGATTCAGACGAGAGATGTAATCGAGCATGTCCTGCTCATTGTCGACATTGTGATAACTGATCAGATTTTGCGGCAATCCGGCCTGGGGGCCGTTGCGGCCAAAGATATAGCCATAACCCATATAAGGTTCATTGAGTTCTGCCAATTCCAGCCGGTATTCCCACAAGTCCCATGATAGTTGGCCTTGGGTATTCAGAGAGTCGCGATCAAACTGGGCTTGCATGGTTGCCACGCTGTCCCGAAACCATTCGAGTTCACGCTGCGCTGCAGCCAGAGAAACATCATCCAGTTCCCCGTGGGCACTCTTGTCACCCAGGCGGGATTTGGTCATTGGACTGAAATCCAACTCCTGCTGGTACTGCTCATCAAGCCAGGCGTGAAATTCTGCAGTAACTGCATCTGCACTGGCCACAGGCGCCGCATCTGGCTCCGCGCTGGAAATCGGCGCAGGCGAGTTTCCCGGTTCCGAGCAGGCCACCAGCAGCCCGCATATGATAAATATCAGCCCTCGCATGTTACCCCCTCGCCTTATATTGTGGATTAGCCCAAGAGTAGCGCGATATGTATTCGAACGGAATGGCAGTTATCGCACAATCGCCCGGTTTCTCTGGGATTCAGGCTTTGTTATATTCAGCATTGGTTGGCGCTCAATGCGCTGTTCGTTCAGTTTTGAGGTGGTAAATCATGCAAATAATCAATAAGTACAAACTGCTCACCTTTCTCTCAGTGTTCACATCTATTGCGCTACTCGCATCACCGACTGCTTCGGCGCAGGATAACAATGCCCAATTCGAAAGCGGGCGTTATCGACCACAAGGGCGCCAGATCGCCACAGCTCTGGGCCGTGAATACGATTTGCAAGTCTACGAGGTACGAACCTACGATCCTGAACCAGCAGAAGAAGCGTTTTCCGCCGCTACTATTTTCTACCCGCTCACACTCAGTTTTGCACCTCCCTTTGGTGCTGCAGTGCTGATGCCAGGTTATACCGGCACCCAGGAGAACTACGACTGGTGGGGGCCACTGCTCGCCTCGCTGGGGATAGCAGTCATGATTGTCGATACCAATACACCGCAAGACTCACTGGCTCAACGTCGAGACGCTTTAGTTGCTGCAGTGGATTTTCTGCGCCGAGAGAATTCTGATGCCACCAGTCCTATAGAGGGCAAGATCGATACAAGCAAGCTTGCCATTCTGGGTCATTCTTTAGGTGGCGGGGCAATCCTGCATGCAGCATCAACATTGGGCGACCAAATCCAGGCTGCAATACCATTGTTACCTTATTGCTGCGAACTCGGACAATCCTTTGACGGCGACTTTGCCGACCTGACTGTTCCTACGATGATTGTTGCCACCGCAACCGATACAATTGCACCCCCTGCTGAGCATGCTGCACTACTTTACAACGCAATTGCTGATGGCACCGACAGAGCGTACGTGGAATTTGCTACAGGCACGCATAATTTACCGACCAATGCTGGTGAAGATCTGGCCAGTCTGGGTCATTTCGCCATTGCCTGGCTGAAGCTTCATCTGGATGGTGATCAGCGCTTTGCGTCTTCTTTTGCATCCGGTGGGCCGCATGCTGATTTGCTGTCACAGCTCGAAGCTGCGCCTTGATGTAGCGCAATAGCGCAGGGATGTGTCTTGGCTAAACTGGCCGGATATGGATAAGGAGAAAGTACTTGGGGACCAGCTATAGAGTCCTGGCGATTGATGATGTCGCAGACATCACGGATATACTCGCCGAAGTTTCACAAGACGCGGGCTATGAAGTGCGCTGCGTCAACGACGCCAGCCTGATAAAACGCACCTATCGTGAATTCAAGCCCCATGTCATTTTCCTCGATCTGGATCTGGGGTTTGATGGAGACTTCGATTTATCCGAGCCGGGTTTTGATGGACTCGCCATACTGCAATTTCTCTCCGAAGTGAACTGTCGCGCATTCATTCTTCTGGTCAGTGGCATGGATCAAGCGAAGCGCCAGATGACTCGCGATCTTGGTCGCGAAATGAAATTGAATGTAGTTAGCAGTATCCCCAAACCGTTTTCGATCGAAAAAATTGAACAAGTGCTGGTACGGATTAAGGGCGAGTTGGATAAAACTGGCGGGAACTAGCAGCATCCTGTGCGACCTTACCGCTCACCGCTAACCGAACCAGCGCTCGGTCTCCGGGTATTGTCAATCCATCACAATTCCGTAAAATAGCGCCTCCGCGTTGTATCAGGCACCAAGATTACGGAACAAAGATGTTGATTAACCTCCTCAAAGGCAAGCTCCACATGGCCACAGTCACCCAGGCTGAACTCTGGTATGACGGATCCTGTGCCATCGATGCCGACTTGATTAGATTGGCAGGGCTGCGTGAATTTGAGCAGATTGATATTTATAACATCAACAATGGCGAACGCTTCACCACCTACGTCATCCAAGCCAAAGCAGGTTCAGGCACTATCTCCATGAATGGCGCCGCCGCGCGCAAGGTCAGTGTCGGCGATCGGGTCATCATTGCTGCCTACGGTCAGTTCGAAGAAGCTGAGGCCGCAAACTTCAAACCGAGGCTCGTTTACCTCAATGCAGACAACAGCGTAGAGCGCACCAGCAACACAATCCCCGTGCAGGCCGCCTAGCTACAATCTGCCACAATTGGCGCACCTGCCTCCTCCTTCTTTAACTATCTGAATTTTAAGCATATTTTTTGATTGCCAGCTGCGACAAATTGTCGCGCGGCAACGTGTCACATTGTCTATATATAGGTACAACCTAGAATTCGCCCCATAGTTATATGGGAGAACCCCGGAAATGCCGCAATTCAGGAAACGGACACTGGCAGTCGCTGTGATGACAGCCACCTTGGGTCAACAAGTAGTCGCACAGGAACGGCCTGTGGAAGAGATTGTGGTCTGGAGTTCCAGCAGCGATCAACGCACAGGCAACACCAGCCCGGTCAGCTTGCTGACACAGGATGACCTGGTCAGCATCAACGTCGCCACGACTGAAGATGTGGTGAAGTATGAACCCAGCGTCGTTATTCGTCGCCGCTTTATCGGTGACTCCAATGGTGTGATGGGCATGCGTGGTTCCAATATGTTCCAGACCTCGCGCTCCATGGTATTCGCCGATGGCGTGCCTTTGCATTACCTGCTGCAATCCCGCTGGAATGGCGCACCGCGCTGGACTATGGTCTCAGCCAGCGAAATAGCCCAGGTTGAAGTGCTCTATGGCCCCTTCTCTGCTGAATACAGTGGCAACGCCATGGGTGGTGTTGTTGAAATAGAAACTGCTATTCCGCAACAACAGGAATTTCATTTCGACAGTTCCTATTTTTCCCAGTCTTATGATGACTACGGATTCGACGACACTATAACCGGTTACAAGACATTCATGTCCTACGGTGACAAATTCGGTGACACCAGTGTGTACCTCTCTTTCAATCGTCTGGACAGCGAAGGCCAACCCCAGACATTCCGATTTGGTGGCGGCAGTAATGCAGCCAATCCTGTGGAAGTCACCGGCGTTCTGGTAGAACCCGATGAGCGCGGCACAACGCGCCGCTGGTTTATGGATACCGGCATCGCCGACACCGTAACCAACAACTACAAATTCAAAGTCGGTCACGACTTCAATGAGAACTGGTCTGCCTTACTGAATGTAGCCTTTGAGGATCGCCAGAATCTCAGTGATTCAGCCAACACTTACTTGCGCGATACCAACGGTAATCCGGTATACAGCGGCAATGTTATTCAGGATGATGTGCAATTCTCTGTTCCAGGCAGCCGCTTCGCTACCAGTGACCAGGAGCGCCGCAGCTTGTCTACAGGACTACGTCTACGCGGCCAACTTACCGATACAATTGAGTTGGAAGCCAATGTCAGCCGCTTCTCGGTCAATCGCGATGAGACTCGTAGCTCCGGCTATCACCCTGATGATCCTGACTACACCCTGGATGGCCAGATTGAAGATTTCGACGATACCGGCTGGGATACAGCTGAAGCAAAACTGTATTTCGATGACCTCGGCGTGGACGGCTTATCGCTGGTAACCGGTGTACGTCACGAAGCATATGAACTTAACCTCGACGTCTACGGTTCAAATAATTATGTCGCAGGCAGCAAAGACAGCTTGCAGTCGAGTAGTGGCGGCAAAACTGAAATCAACGCTGTGTTCGCACAGTTTGACTGGTTGTTAAATGATCGGTGGGACCTGGCATTTGGACTGCGTTATGAAGACTTCGAAAGCACCAACGGTTACTTCGATAACGATGACCCGGCTACACCTGGTCTCGACATCACTTCTGTTCCCAAACGCACCAGTAGTGAAACTTCGCCGAAGTTTTCAGTGGGCTATACGCCGAACAACACCTGGAGCTATCGTTACTCAGTTGGCAAAGCCTATCGCTTTCCTATCGTAGAAGAACTGTTCAGCCAATTTGAAGCATACAATGCGATCAGTTTCGCAAACCCGGGCCTGGCTCCGGAAGATGGCCTGCATTATAACTTCATGGTGCAAAGAGAACTGGCCAATGGCTATGTCCGCATGAATTTTTTCAGTGAAGAGATCAGTGACGTAATCGAATCACAATCCACCACGCTGGATAGCGGCATTTCATTGCGCACTTTCTTGCCAGTAGATGAAATTCAAACCAATGGCATCGAATTCATCACCAACGCATACGATCTGTTCGTTCCGAATCTCGACGTTCGTTTCAACCTGGTATATACCGACTCCGAGATTGTGAAGAATGACCCCGACCCTTCGATTGAAGGCAATGTTTATCCACGCATGCCTGAATGGCGTGGTAACCTGCTCGCCACCTATCATTTGAATGATAACTGGGATGTGGGTGCGAGTGTGCAATATGCTGATGACAGTTTTGGGCGCACTGATAATAGCGACCTTGAAGATCAGGTCTACGGCGCGCAGGATGGTTACACTCGCGTCGGCCTCAAATCCACCTATCGGATGGATAATGGCATTAGCCTTGGATTCGGTGTTGATAACCTGACAGACGAAAAATCATTTGTTGCTCACCCATGGCCAGCAAGGACTTTTTATGCAAATTTCTCCTATGATTTTTAATCACAGGCACAGCAACAATTCTCTCAAGGGCAGCGGCTTCCTCGGCGCTGCCTGCTTGCTATTGTGGGTGGTGTCCCCGGTGATGATGGCGCAGGAAGATGTGTCCCGCACACAGTGTGTCGAAGGAGTGGTCAGTGTCCATTGCGGCAGCGCACCCAGCGCAACTTTTGATTCGCAAGATCGCTTGTGGGTGACGTTCGTGCAGGATCAACATGTTTACGTGAGTCGTTCGGATGATCGCGGCGTAACTTATTCTACCCCGGTAAAAGTTAATGCCGAGCCCGAGGATGCCGAATTCAATGGCGAAAACCGCCCGAAGATTATTGTGACAAAAGACGGCACTATGCTGCTGTCATGGACCCTCAAGACATCACCGCGTTTCACTGGTGAGATTCGATTCACTCGCTCTACCGATTACGGTAAAACATTCGAAGACGTGCGCACCATAAATGATGACCAATTGTTTGCTGGCCATCGGTTCGAGTCCATGTTCCTGACTGAATCCGGGCACCTCTACCTTACCTGGATTGACAAGCGCGACCTGGAAGCCAGTATTGAAAAAGACGAAGACTATGTCGGCGCCGCAGTGTATGGCGTGGTTTCTGACGACCTGGGTGAGACATTCAAGGCTAATTTCCGTGTCGCCAACCACAGCTGCGAATGTTGTCGAATTGCCATGGCGCCGCGCGGTGATGAAGGTGTTGCCATTCTGTGGCGTCAGGTTTTTGGGGAAGATGTTCGCGACCATGCAGTGGCCTATCTGGACCCTCAAGGCAATGTAACTAACGTGCAGCGCGCAACTTATGACGAATGGCATATCAATGCCTGTCCTCATCACGGACCTGACATGATCGCATCTGATACCCCTGATGAGTATCACATTACATGGTTCACCAACGGCAGCGTCAATCAGGGCATCTACTACGCACGCCACTCTTATAGTTCAGGCGAGACTGTTCAGCAGGTGCTTGTCGATGATCAGCCCGGCGCCGGCCATCCCAACCTCGCGCAACATGATGGTACGCTGTATTTGGTATGGAAAGGTTTTGATGGCATGAGCACCAAATTGCACTTGACGCAATCAATAGACGATGGCAAAAACTGGAGCGAACGAGCAACTTTATTGCAGACCCAGTCCGGATCGGATCATCCATTGTTGATTAAACATGATGAAGGCGTTTACCTGAGCTGGCACACACAGGAACTGGGATATATATTTCAGGAGATTAGCGATGCGAGCTAGGTTCTCTAAATTGCTCACCGGTTTGATTATGACTCTGTCATTGGCCTCTGGTTACAGCAACGCTGAAGTCGGCAATTTTTTGCCTTTCAAGGCTGACACTTTTGCCGCCATCAAGGAAGAATTTGCAGGCAAACCTTTCATGGTGAGCCTGTGGTCTGTGGATTGCGCTCCCTGCCGTATCGAACTCGACATGCTGGGTGAACTCAAAGCCAGTCAGCCGGATTTCCCCCTGGTAATAATCTCAACTGATCAAATAGAAGAGCGCGAAGAGTCATTGTATGTGCTCGAAGATTACGGTTTGGAAAATCTTGCCACATGGATGTTTGCTGACAGTTTCGTGGAACGGCTGCGCTATTCAATTGATCCCGCTTGGTATGGTGAACTCCCCCGCAGCTATTTCTATGATGCCGATCACCAGGCAGAAGCCCATTCCGGGGTGTTAACACAGGAAATGCTCGATACGTTCGCAGCCAGCGTCGCGCAGTAAACCTTTTCCCTACTTAGACGTTATTCAATGTACTCAACACCGCGTATGATGGGGGTATGTCTGTGCCAAACCGGTTTTCATCCAGCAAGCTGAAGCTCTCTCTCGGGTTATTGGCCTGTTTGTTCGGCCCAGTGGCTGGCGCCCAACAAACTGAGCGAACCCAGCTTGAGGTCGCAGAGTTAAAACCGGCTCCCGACGCCCTGCAAGCCAGCATCGCCATTGGCGCCTCTAACGACGCAGGCGCAACCTGGCAGACCAGCTTCTCTTCTACTGACCAGATTGCAATCAGCGCCTTGATTGATATTGACCCGGCCCATGTGGGCATATCCGGCAACATCTATGTGCTGGTATCTGCCGAGGGCGCAGTATTTATGCAGGTATCTGGCGGGGCGTTCTTACCCTGGCCTGGCACCGTTGAGTCATTGCAGCCCGCGCGTTTCAATCAGTTGCTTGCCGCACAAGAAACTCTTGAGATCATCCCACCGGCAGCGCTTGGCAGACTTGGGCTGGCCGATACCTCCCTGGACATCTATCTGGCATATGATGTTGCTACCGAGCCAGATAATTTGATTTTTACAGACAGTCCCCTGTCAATTTCCATTGCAGCTTACGCCCCGCAGGAAGTGGCATTCGATACGGCACAGACACTGGAAACTGTTGTCATTGATACTGATCGTGAGCGCGAGCTGCCGGTGTTGATCTATCTACCGGAAACCAATGATCCGGCCCCCGTTGTTTTGTTCAGTCATGGCCTCGGCGGCTCGGTGCTCGCTGCCACCTTCCTTGGCCATCACTGGGCAGGTCGTGGTTACCTGGTGCTTTTTATGCAGCACCCGGGAAGCGACAGTTCTATTCTAGAAGGCGTTCCCCCATCGGGACTCCTGGCGGCATTCAACGCCGCGGCAAGCGCACAAAATCTGATACTGCGCATCGGAGATGTTAGCGCCATCATCGACCAGCTGGAACTGTGGAATATCGACCCGGAACATGAGTTATACCAACGCATGAACCTGGAGCAACTTGGTATGTCGGGACACTCCTTCGGCGCCCGCACAACACAGACGACAAGCGGTGAGATCGTACCATGGTTGCCCTATGCCACGAAAGATCCACGCATCAAGGCTGCTATGCCATTCAGTGCCAGTGTGCCCAATCAGGAAACTGCGGAAGAAGTTCTACAGGACGCGGATATTCCCTGGCTGGTAATGACCGGCACCGAAGATACGTCACCAGTGGGTGATACCACAGTAGAAGATCGGCTGGCCGTGTTTCCTGCCCTGCCCGCTGGAG
>Ga0181593_10000016_pt1 | contig 140059 bp, 130 predicted proteins | sample 071ome_19_FD_133756 | JGI IMG/M metagenome (GOLD analysis project Ga0181593, IMG submission 133756) | Coastal salt marsh microbial communities from the Groves Creek Marsh, Skidaway Island, Georgia - 071413AT metaG (megahit assembly) | ecosystem: Environmental > Aquatic > Marine > Intertidal... | reverse complement strand
GCCTTCACGCGGCTTGCGCGATCCGGCGTTATCCCGGACACTGTTGTCTTCGATTGTGTTGACGAGACTGGGAGACGAAAGCCATGGCCAAACCGGAAGAGTTCGAGAATCACTGCTGGAAGGATGTCATCCCGCCGGAGGATCTGACGACCTACCAGCCGTACGCGCGCGAGACCTATATCGGCGAGAGGCCGGCCTTGCTGGCAATTGATCTTTATAACCTTGTCTATAAAGGGGGTGATGGGCTGCCTCACGAGCTGGATGCGCAGTACCCGAACTCCTGCGGTAAATATGCCAATGATGCCATTGAACCAACCAAGCGCCTGTTTGCGGCAGCACGGGCGGCTGGTATTCCGGTATTCTATGTGACGGCGCAGTTTTCCCCGCACCGGGTCCAATCGACCAGACGGGGCTCGCTGCCGATCACGGCGCATGACTGCGAAATCCACGATGCCTTCGCCCCGCAGCCGGAGGACACCGTATTCCGCAAGGAGCGTCCCAGCGCGTTCTTCGGTACGCCGCTGATCGCGCATCTGAACCAGCGCCGCATCGACAGCCTGATCGTCTGCGGCGAAAGCACGTCAGGGTGCGTCCGCGCCAGCGTGCTCGAAGCGCATATGTTCGGGCTGCACGTCTCGGTCGTCGAGGAATGCGTGTTCGACCGCAGTGAAACGATTCACAAGGTGAATCTGTTCGACATGCACCACAAATACGCCGATGTCATGAAACTCGACGAAGTCGCCGAAGTGCTCGAATCGCGCGCCAGCAACTCCGCCGCGGCGCAGGTTGCCTGATTGCGATTTGTCAGTAGGGCAATAGCGACACCACGATAAAGCCGGCGAAGGTAGCCGCGACGAGCGAACTGCCGATATTCACCTTACGGCGGATACGGCGTGCGCGTTGCCGGCGAACCCCGAGAATCCGCTGGGCGGCCATCGCTTCTTCGATCGCCGTCCGCCTTTCCTCCCGTTCGTTCAGTTCCGTTTCAAGCATTCGGACGCGTCGGGCGATCAGCGTCTGAAGCTCTTGCGGCTGCATCTGGAAGAGGCGAGCCGCGCCCTGCCGTGCGTCTTCGATTATTTCATGCGGCAGCGGCGCCTGCGTGTCTTCACTGGCGGCGGCTTGCGGAAGGCTGTTCAGTAAATCGGCGGTGGTGGTGCTCATGTCCGGCTCCGTTTTCTCTGCATTGGGCGTAGCCATGCATGAAGCGTGCCAGCCTGCCAGGGCGCGGAATCAAGCCATTTCCGGGAAGTGAGCGGTTGAACGACCGGCAGGGTTTGCCGGGTCGACCGGAACCGGTTGCAGGGAAAAGAGATTTTCCGCCCCGCTTGTGAGGATTATGCTCGACGGATGCCAGACGAATTCGCCCTGTCGCCGGTGCTGATTGACCGGCCTGAAATCCTGTCCGTCGATCAGATGTATCGAGCCGACGCCGCCGCGATGGCGTCGGGCATCTCGGGCGAAACGCTTATGGAGAATGCTGGGCGCGCCATTGCCGATGCGATCCGTCTGCGCTGGTCGCCTCGCCCGGTCGCTGTCCTGTGCGGACCTGGTAATAATGGCGGCGATGGATTTGTCGTCGCGCGTCTGCTGGCTGAAAGCGGCTGGGATGTCTCTGTAGCTCTGCTTGAAGATCGCGACCGGCTGAAAGGGGACGCAGCTATTAATGCCCGGCGCTGGGCGGGAGAAGTCGTGCCGCTATCGGGTGCAGTGCTCGACGGTGCGGGGCTGGTGGTTGACGCACTGTTCGGCGCGGGTCTCAGCAAGCCGCTGGAAGGAAGCGCTGCAGCCATTGTCGAGTCCATCAGCCGCATGTCGATCCCCTGCATCGCTGTCGATGTACCGAGCGGGATTGATGGAAACAGCGGCGCCGTTCTTGGAGCAGCGCCCCGCTGCGTTCTGACCGTAACGTTCTGTCGACGGAAGCTGGCGCACCTGCTGCTGCCCGGACGTCTTCATTGCGGCGATGTGCTGGTGGCCGATATCGGCATTCCGGATGATGTTGCAAAAACCGCAGGGTCGGTGGCGAACGCGAACGGGCCGGGGCTCTGGCTCGACCGTTTCCCCTGGCCCGGCGCCGGCAGCCACAAATATTCTCGTGGCCATCTGGTAATCGCTGGCGGGTCCGACATGACCGGGGCTGCCCGCCTGGCTGCGCGGGGAGCTGCCCGGATCGGAGCGGGCATGGTGACGATCGCGGCGGCGCCGCAGGCAGGGCCCATCTATGCCTCCGACTGGCCGTCCTTTCTCTTCAGGGGAATCGAGGGCGAGAAAGCGTGGACAGAGCTATTGGCCGATCCGAGAATTAGCGCGGTTTGCGTAGGGCCGGGTGGCGGTACATCGGAGAAGACGCGTAGCCTGGCGCTGGCGGCGCTCGGATCCGGCAAACAGACGGTTCTCGATGCCGATGCTCTCACGGTGTTTCGGGATAACCCGGGAGCGCTGTTCGACGCCATTGAGGGAGGACGAGTCGTCCTGACTCCGCATGAAGGAGAGTTCGCCAGGCTGTTTGACATCGAGGGCGGCAAGCTCGACCGGTGTCGTATTGCGGCCGAACGAAGCGGCGCGACAGTCCTGCTCAAAGGGTCCGATACAGTCATTGCTGCGCCGGACGGTCGAATCGTCATCAACTCCAACGGCCCTCCAGAGCTTGCGACCGCTGGCAGCGGTGATGTTCTTGCCGGAATGATTGCGGGCTTGCTTGCTCAGGGATGCTCCCCGCCGGACGCGGCCGCGATGGGGGCCTGGCTACATGGCGCGGCGGCCACGGGGCCCGGAATGGTAGCCGCTGATATTCCGGATCAGATTGCCGTCCTGCTGCAACACCTGCCGGATCGGTCGATCGATCCCCACTCGTGACGCACCTCGCTCAGGGAAGAAAGCGGTCTGGGGATAAGGCCAAAAAAGCCATTCTGTGCAATGGCTTGAAAGACCTACTTTTATCATATATTTACGTTTCGTATGTAACTTCGGTCGATGGTTGAGTGACAATTCACATGGACAAGGGAAATCCAATGGGCTGGCTGAGCCGGAGAAAAAGCAGTTCGCTGGCAAGCATGTTCTTCAGGCGCGGGCAGGCGTTTGAATATGTGCGGCCCGGAAACATGTTCCGGTGCGTCCACGACGACGACCTTGAAGAAACCGCTGAAATTCTCTCGGTTGGTACGGATGCTTACGGCATCCCGCATGTAAAGTTCAATGTTACCTTCTCCCGACCGAACCGTTTCGCTTACGAAGAGGGAAACCGCATGCTGGCGCTCCGTTCGTTCGCCGAACGGTATCGTGAACGGGTTACGGCCTGAAGGCGGTTCATAGCCTGTTTTTTCTTCTTTTGCCGTTTCCTCCGTGCCGTGTCGCGCACAAGTGTTTTACAGGGCGTCAACTATGCTATAAGCACCCGCCGTCCGTATGGTGGCGACAGCGTCCGGACAGGCGGGCGTGGTGGAACTGGTAGACACGCCAGGTTTAGGTCCTGGTGGCGGAAACGCCTTGGGGGTTCAAGTCCCTCCGCCCGCACCAGTATTTGCCTCCACGTTGCCGCCCTGACTGAGCGCTTCACTTCCAATTCAGTGACAGTCAGCTAGAAAACAGAATAACCCTGAGGATCAGTTCCAAGGATGTCGATGCAGGTAACAGAAACGACCTCAGAAGGTCTGAAGAGAGAGTTTTCCGTCGTGGTTCCGGCGGGTGACGTTGAAAACCAGATGGCCAGCCGGCTCTCGGAAATCGGCCGGACGATTTCGCTGCCTGGATTCCGGCCGGGAAAGGTGCCGGTTGGAATTCTGCGGAAGCGGTTTGGCGATTCCGTGCGCGGCGAAGTGCTGGAAAAAACCATCCAGGATAGCTGGCAGGAGGCCTTGACTGACAAGGGGCTCCGGCCGGCCGCTGAACCGAAGGTAGAGATCGTCACTTTCGAGGAAGGCAAGGACCTCGAATACAAGCTCAACGTTGAACTGCTGCCCGAGATCGAAGCGGTCGATTTTTCGACCATCGAGCTGGAACGCCGGGTCGTGAAGGTCGATGACGGTGAAGTCGATGCCGCGTTGCAGCGGATGGGCGAGAATCGCCGGACATATGAAGCCGTATCCGAAGACCGCGGCGCCAAGGAGGGCGACCAGGTTGTTCTCGATTTTACCGGTATGGTCGATGGCGAACCGTTTGCCGGCGGCGAGGTCAACGATTTCCAGATCGAGCTGGGGCAGGGCGGCTTTCTGCCCGGTTTCGACGAGCAACTCGACGGCATGAAGGCTTCCGAGAACAGGGAAGTCAAAATCAACATGCCTGAAGACCACCCCAACGATGACCTCAAGGGCAAGGAAGTCGTTTTCGACGTGACGGTGAAGGAAATCAGGGAAGCGGCGCCGGTTACGATCGATGACGATTTCGCCAAATCGCTCGGTATCGACGATCTGGCAGCGCTTAAAGCCATGGTCCGCGAACAGATCGAAGGCGAGTATTCTCAGTTCAGCAGAACCCATCTGAAACGCTCGTTGCTGGACCAATTGGCAGACGCGCACGATTTCGAACTTCCTGAAAGCATACTCGGCGCCGAGTTCGACTCGATCTGGCAGCAGCTCCAGGATGCGAAGGAGCGCGATGCGCTCGACGAGGACGACAAGGCGATGAGCGAGGACGAGTTGAAGGAACGCTATCGCGGTATTGCCGCCCGTCGTGTCCGGCTCGGCCTGCTGATTTCGGAAATCGGCCAGGAAAACAACATCACGGTGACCCAGGACGACCTGAACAGGGCCATGCATCGCGAAGCTTCGCGTCTTCCCGGTCAGGAGGCAGCCGTACTAAGGTATTTTCAGGAAAACCCGGAAGCCATGCAGGAACTGCAGGCGCCGATCTTCGAGGATAAGGTTGTCGACTTTATTGTCGAAATGGCCAAGGTTACCGAAACCGAAGTTACAATAGAGGAGCTGATGCGCGACCCGGATGAGGTCGAGGAAGAAAAGCCCGCTCCGAAGAAAAAGGCCGGACGTGCCAAGGGCAAAAAAACGCCCAAGGGCAAGGCAGCTGCGAAACCAGACGAGAAAAAGTGAGATCCATGAGCCCTGTCGACCAGAACGCCCCGATGATGAATGCGCTTGTGCCGATGGTGGTCGAACAGACCAACCGCGGCGAGCGTGCCTACGACATCTATTCGCGCCTGCTGAAGGAGCGGATCATCTTTCTGACCGGGCCGGTTGACGACATGGTGTCGAGCCTGATCTGCGCGCAGCTTCTGTTCCTGGAATCGGAAAACCCGACCAAGGACATCAGCTTCTACATCAATTCGCCCGGCGGGCTGGTGACGGCCGGGCTGGCGATCTACGACACGATGAATTACATCCGGCCGGACGTATCGACGGTGTGCTTCGGCCAGGCGGCATCGATGGGTTCGCTGTTGTTGTGCGCCGGTACGAAGGAGAAGCGTTTTGCGCTGCCCAACGCCCGGATCATGGTCCATCAGCCGTCGGGCGGTTTTCAGGGCCAGGCCGCCGACATCGATATTCACGCCAAGGAAATTCTTAGCCTGCGGGCGCGCCTCAACAACATCTATGTCGAGCATACCGGTCAGGATCTCGAGGCCATCGAGCAAAAGATGGACCGTGACAGCTTCCTGTCTCCGCAGGAAGCCGTTGGTTTCGGGCTGATCGATGAGGTCGTCGAGAAACGTACGACCGGCCCCAATCCGGATTCGGACGACGCATAGGCGCCGGTTAAGGGTTTATTCAAACCATTCTGGTGACCTGTCGGAGCGCCCACGGGAATTTCCGTGAATCGGAGGCTGTTACGCAGCCAGTTCGGGCGTTTCTCCCGGATTTTCATCGATTTTTGCGGATGGACGCTTCTGGGAGCCTCGGTTAACATAGCGCGATAGTGCCGAGTGCAGTGGGGTATTGATGAGCAAGTCCGGCAGTGGCGAAGCCAAAAACGTCCTTTATTGTTCGTTCTGCGGAAAGAGTCAGCATGAGGTTCGCAAGCTGATTGCGGGCCCCACTGTATTTATCTGTGACGAATGCGTCGAGCTCTGCATGGATATCATCCGTGAAGAGCACAAGACGACGATGGTAAAATCGCGCGACGGGGTTCCGACGCCGCAGGATATCTGCGAGGTCCTCGACGATTACGTGATCGGGCAGGCGCATGCGAAACGCGTGCTTTCCGTCGCGGTCCACAACCATTACAAGCGCCTGTCGCATTCGGGCAAGAATACGGATGTCGAGCTGGCGAAGTCGAACATCATCCTGATCGGACCCACAGGGTGCGGCAAGACGCTGCTGGCGCAGACTCTGGCGCGCATTCTCGATGTGCCGTTCACGATGGCTGACGCCACGACGCTGACGGAGGCCGGCTATGTCGGCGAGGACGTCGAGAATATTATTCTGAAGCTGCTCCAGGCCGCCGATTACAATGTCGAACGGGCGCAGCGCGGAATCGTCTATATCGACGAAGTGGACAAGATTTCCCGTAAATCCGATAACCCGTCGATTACCCGCGATGTTTCGGGGGAAGGCGTGCAGCAGGCGCTCCTGAAAATCATGGAGGGCACGGTCGCCAGCGTTCCGCCACAGGGCGGACGCAAGCATCCCCAGCAGGAATTCCTGCAGGTCGACACCACAAACATCCTGTTCATCTGCGGCGGGGCTTTCGCCGGACTGGAGAAGATCATATCCGGTCGTGGGCAGGGCACCTCGATTGGCATTGGCGCCGACGTGAAGGGGCCTGACGACCGCAAGACCGGTGAGTTGCTGCGGGAGATCGAGCCGGAGGATCTTCTCAAATTCGGCCTTATCCCGGAATTCGTGGGGCGTCTGCCCGTCATTGCGACGCTTGAGGACCTGGATGAAAACGCTCTGATTGAAATTCTTGTCCGGCCGAAGAACGCACTGGTCAAGCAGTATGCCGCCTTGTTCGAGATGGAGGACGTCAAGCTGACCTTCGCCGATGACGCCCTGGGGTCGATTGCCCGCAAGGCCATATCGCGCAAGACTGGGGCCCGGGGTCTCCGGTCCATCCTTGAGTCGATTCTGCTCGACACCATGTACGATCTGCCGAGCTTCGAAGGCGTCGAAGAAGTCGCCATCAGCGGCGAGGTTGTCGATGGCGGCGCCAAACCGCTTCTTATCTATTCGGAGAGGTCTGAGGAGGTCGAGAGCAGCGCCTGACGACCTTTCCGATACCCGGCATGGCTTGAAATGGGCGGAATACGCTCTATCTGATAGTCATAGAGATTTCACACAGGCTGGCGTTCACCGTCGGCATTCCGAGTAAGAGGTCCCATGTCTGAACTGCCCTCCGATCTGTCTCCCGATGATCCTGGGGACGCGTTGCTCCCCGTCCTGCCCCTGCGCGACATTGTCGTCTTTCCGCACATGATCGTACCGCTATTCGTCGGGCGCGAAAAATCCGTGCGCGCGCTTGAAGACGTGATGAACGACGACAAGCAGATTCTGCTGGTCACCCAGAAGAATGCAGGTGACGACGACCCTACACCGGAGGACATGTACAGCGTCGGGACCGTTGGGACGGTTCTGCAACTGCTGAAACTGCCCGACGGCACGGTCAAGGTGCTGGTCGAAGGGACGCAGCGGGCCCGGATCGTCGGGTTCGCCGAGAATGCCGATTTTTTCCAGGCTCACGCTGAAATGCTGTCCGATGGCGACGAAGACCCACGGGAGTATGAGGCGCTGGGCCGATCGGTGATCACCCAGTTCGAGCAGTACATCAAGCTCAACAAGAAAATTCCGCCGGAAGTCCTTGTCTCGCTCAACCAGATAGAGGACACCAGCAAGCTCGCCGATACAGTGGCATCGCATCTGGCGCTGAAAATTCCGGAGAAGCAGGAACTTCTGGAACTTCCGACCATCACCGACAGGCTGGAACGGGCCTACTCGCTGATGGAGGCCGAGATCGGCGTCCTTCAGGTTGAAAAGCGTATCCGCAGCCGGGTCAAGCGGCAGATGGAGAAGACGCAGCGCGAGTACTATCTGAACGAGCAGATGAAGGCCATTCAGAAAGAGCTCGGCGAGGGAGAGGACGGTCGTGACGAAGCGAGCGAACTCGAGGAGAAAATCAACGCGACCAAGCTTTCCAATGAAGCCAAGGAGAAGGCGGAGGCGGAGCTCAAGAAGCTGCGTTCGATGAGCCCGATGTCCGCCGAAGCCACCGTCGTGCGCAACTATCTCGACTGGCTGCTGAACATTCCCTGGAAGAAGCGCAGCCGCGTCAAAAAGGACATCTCGCTTGCCGAGAAGGTCCTCAACGCCGACCATTACGGTCTTGAAAAGGTCAAAGAGCGTATCCTCGAATATCTCGCCGTTCAGATGCGGGTCGGAAAGGTCCGGGGTCCGATCCTGTGCCTCGTCGGTCCGCCCGGCGTCGGCAAGACATCGCTCGGAAAATCAATCGCGCGCGCCACAGGCCGCGAATTCGTAAGGCTGTCTCTCGGCGGCGTCAGGGACGAGGCGGAAATCCGCGGCCATCGCCGGACCTATATCGGCTCCATGCCTGGAAAGGTTATTCAGGGCATGAAAAAGGCCAAGAAATCGAACCCTCTGTTTCTGCTGGACGAAATCGACAAGCTCGGCAACGACTGGCGCGGAGATCCTTCGTCGGCGCTGCTCGAAGTGCTCGATCCGGAGCAGAACAACACTTTTCAGGATCACTATCTGGAGGTCGATTACGACCTGTCTGACGTGCTGTTCGTGACCACGGCCAACACACTGAAAATCCCCGGGCCGCTGCTTGACCGGATGGAAGTGATCCGTATCCCCGGCTATACCGAGGACGAAAAGCTGGAAATTGCCAAGCGGCACCTGATCGCAAAGCAGCTGGAAACTCACGGGCTCAAGAAGGGCGAGTGGTCGATTTCCGACGATGCGCTGCGCGATCTGATCCGCTACTACACGCGTGAGGCGGGCGTTCGGAGCCTCGAACGGGAAATTGCCAATCTGGCGCGCAAGGCGTTGCGCGATATCGTCGCTTCCAAGAAGGAAGGCAAGTCGGTTCGCGTTACACCCCGCAATCTTGAGAAATTCGCCGGGGTCAGGAAATACCGCTTCGGTGTTGCGGAAGAGGACGACCTGGTCGGCGTGACGACCGGGTTGGCCTGGACCGAGGTCGGTGGTGAATTGCTGTCGATCGAGGCGGTGACGATGCCGGGCAAGGGCAATGTCGCCCATACCGGTACGCTCGGCGATGTGATGAAGGAATCGGTGCAGGCTGCGCGGTCCTATATCCGCTCGCGCTCGATCGAGTTCGGCATCGCACCGACATTGTTCGAAAAACGGGATATTCATGTTCATGTCCCGGAAGGCGCAACGCCCAAGGACGGCCCGTCGGCCGGTGTGGCGATGTGTACGTCGATGGTCTCGGCGCTTACCGGTATTGAAGTCCGCAAGGATGTGGCCATGACGGGCGAAATCACGCTGCGCGGCCGGGTGCTGCCGATCGGCGGTCTCAAGGAAAAGCTGCTGGCGGCTCATCGCGGCGGGATCAAGACGGTTCTTATTCCCAAGGACAACGAAAAAGACCTGCCGGATATCCCCGATAATGTGAAGCGCGGTCTGGAGATCGTTCCCTTAACCACGGTGGACGAAGTGCTCGATCGAGCGCTTGTTCGCAAGCTGGTGCCGATCGAATGGGAAGAGGTTACGCCTGTTGCAAAGGCCGAATCCGGCGACGATGTCGGCGGGGTGGTTACTCACTGACGTCTTTCCCGGCCAATGGAATAAACGAACACGAGCCCCCGGATTCAGCCTGAGTCCGGGGGCGATTCGCAAAAGCGCCGCCGAATCGCCTGAAATCGGCGGTTTTTTGCCAAGAATCGCACATTTCTGCGATTGACCCCTGCGATTTCGCTCTCCTAAACTACGTCCATGCCTCAGTATCTGGTGTGTCGCTGAGGTAATTGGCCCAGATTTAGGGCGGTATTCTTTCCCAGATGAAAGGGGCGTTTTATGAACAAGAATGATCTCGTCGCCAGCGTGGCGACCAATTCAGGGTTGTCGAAGGCGGATGCGGCCAAGGCGGTCGACGCGGTTTTCGATTCCATTACCGCGTCGCTGAAGGGCGGCAATGAAGTGCGTCTGGTCGGGTTCGGCACCTTTGCCGTAACGCGTCGCCGGGCTTCCACGGGGCGTAACCCGCGGACCGGCGAAACCATCCAGATCGCCGCTTCCAACCAGCCCAAGTTCCGGGCAGGCAAGGGCCTCAAGGACGCCGTCAACTAACGAAGGCGTTTCCGCAAGGAATAAACCGGTCGCCAATCGGCGGCCGGTTTTCTTTTTGGGCTTTATTCCGTCGGCATCCTGCGATACCAACAGTTCCGGTCTTCGTGTCAGGAGACCGCCTGTCTGGATCAGGGCGGTTAGCTCAGCTGGGAGAGCGCCACGTTTACACCGTGGATGTCGGCGGTTCGATCCCGTCACCGCCCACCAGCCTTCGATCGCTGGGCGAACGACGGCCCGGCAAGTCAGATCGAAGCGCAGCGAAGGCGGTCCGCATTTCCGTTGTCGGAAGGGCCTTCGCCAGCTCGTTGAGGCGGCCGCCTCTGAAAGTAGCCTTCCTGCGCACGAGAAGATTTTTCTACAATCTCAGTCGCCGATGGCCTCCCGGTGCCTGGCAAGCCAGTCCTGGACAATGGCAGTCAGTTTGACAGGCTGCTCTAATGGCAAAAAATGGCCCGCGCCTACAATCAGGTGAAATTCTGCATCCGGCGCCAGTTCGGCCATTTCGCGGTGCTGGGGTTCCGGCGCCCAGCTGTCGTTCTCTCCCGTCACAAGAAGGATCGGACAGGTGGTATGGGGCAGGAAAAGCGCGGCATCGGGGCGGTCGATCAAGGCCGTGATCTGACGTTCGTGTATTTCAGGGCTTTGTCGCAGCACCATGTTCATGAGGTTCGTCATCAGCACGGTGTCGGCCAGGCGGTCCGGCGCCACCATCGGTCGAAGCCATTCAGCGGCCAGTTTTTCGAAATCCCCGTATCCCTCGTCGATTTTCGACTGGCGGATTTCCCGTTCACCGGTCGCCAAAGGGTGATGGCCGGTATTTGCAAGGACAAGCGCCTTGACCCGCTTCGGCGCCAGCCGCGCTGTTTCCATGGCGACGCGACCGCCCATGGAATGCCCGATAACGATCAGGTCACCTTCGGTTTCTGCAAGAACGGATTCCGCCATGCCGGTGATCGACGACTGACTCGTAAGATCGGCATGAAAACTCTCTCCGCCGAGACTTTCGGCCAATGGTTCCCAGACAATTCGGTCCGAGAGCAATCCGTGCAGAAAAGCGAAACTGGTCATGGCCGAACCCGATTTTTTTGTGAAGAACGATCCTGCGATTGGTTTTCAAGCTTAGTGACAACGATTGCTGGCGACAAATGAGCCGTTGTCGTAACGGGCAGGTGCGTGTTTTCTCAGTCGCGCGACAGCGGTGATATTCAGGCGTGACGACAGTCCTCCCGAATCGCAAAGGATATGGAGTGTCGAACATCTTCGGCGGGCATCGGGGCGCCCGGCGCGAGGGGTGAGGGCGACTGGCCGCGTCCGTTGATCTGAGAGGCGAAACGATTTCAGTCCGGAATGCTGACAGCAACGATTGACGGGGGCGCGCGAAGGGACTAAACCATCGGCTCCGCTTTTGCGGGGGTGTAGCTCAGCTGGTTAGAGCGCTGGCCTGTCACGCCAGAGGTCGCGGGTTCGAGTCCCGTCACTCCCGCCATTTTCTTTGCTTTTCCCGTCAGTTCCCGGCCCGGATTTTTTCCTCGTCGAAGATGTCGCCCATCTCCGACGGGACGCCGTTGCGGTCCATCTCGTCCAGCCACATCCTGTGGATGCGCGGATCCTGATTCTCGTATTCCAGCTGCGCGCCGCCTTCTTCGACAGATTTGTCGACGCGTCCGCCCCAGGTGTCCTTCTTCACCTGTCGGATCGGGTAGCGCACGGTACCGAACTGGATGGCGAGATAACGCGAGGGCGTGTCGCCGGTATTGAAATGCTGGTGGAACATCTGTTCCGGCGGCGTAACGACGACGCCATGGTCCCAGTCGATTCGCACGAACTCCTCCTCGCCCTCATACCAAAGCAACGAATAGCCCTGCCCGTCGATGGTGATGACGTTGGTGCCGCATTCGTGCCGGTGCGCCTTCTTGTAGGTGCCGGGCACGATCTGCGAAGTGTGGCAGCCGAGCGTGCCGTCCGACAGCACCCAGCGCAGCGAGGACGATCCCTTGCCGCGCGCTGCCCAGCCCTTGAGGTTGAAATTCATGATGTCGGCGACGAAATTGGTCTCCCACTGATGGCGACCGGGACGTAGCTCGATCATCTGGCCTTCGCCGTTGAAATAGCCGTTCGGGCCCAGCCGTTCCGGGAAGGTCATGGGGTTGTTGAAGATAAACTCCTCGTTTCGGAACATGTTGATCAGAAACGCGAAATTATGGACCGACACCAGTCGCGCAGGCTCCTGTCCCGAACCGTTGAAATGCTGATATTTCGTATTGATCGGCACCGAGAACAGCGAATTCCGTCCCCATTCGAAACTGTGCTTCTGGCCGTCCGGCGTTTCGATGGTGGTCGAGCCGTACCCGTCGAGCACATAGACCACGTCCTCATATATATGCTGCAGCGGCCGCGAATGGCTGCCCGCCGGCAGTTCGAACAGGAAGATCGAATTGAAGTCGTCGCGCCCCTTGAGCAGGCAGACCGCGCCGTGCATGCCGTAAAAATCCCATGGGGCGACATCGACCTTCATGAGATTCATCCCGAAATCCTCGTGCACGGGAACGCCCTGGTTGCCGCACCATTCGAGATAGTTGTCGTGAAGAAAAACGGGGTCGCCTGAAGGGTTCTGGGGAGAATTTTCAGCGGCTTCCATAGGGATCATCGAATCCTTGAAAGTGAATTTCTGCATGGCGACTCTATGAACGGTTCAGCCTGCGGTCAAACTTCACCGCTACTGGCGCAAAATCCGTAAATCTTGCTCGTAAAGGCTTTGAAATCCCGGCACATTAACCGTATAAAGCCCCCGGCGCGCCGGATCGGCGCTGAAATACGGATGTCTTTAACGCGGTATTAACCAAAAGCGTTATTCTCTGGCCATAAATTGCTTTCCGACTGCATCGGGGGGCGGCAAAGGGGTTATGGCGTAGCATCATGGACGGGTTACTCCGGGAGTACCTTCCCATACTGATTTTTCTGGCGATCGCCACGGGGCTGGCGCTCGTTATCGTGGCGACCTCCTATATCGTCGCCCGGCAAAAGCCGGATACCGAGAAAGTATCGCCCTACGAATGCGGTTTCCCGCCGTTTAACGATGCGCGTCGTCAGTTCGATGTCCGGTTCTACCTGGTGGCGATCCTGTTCATCATCTTCGATCTTGAGGTTGCGTTCCTGTTTCCCTGGGCGATTTCGCTGGGGGGCATCGGCATGTTCGGTTTCTGGTCGATGATGATCTTTCTCGGAATCCTGACGATCGGCTTTATCTACGAATGGAAGAAGGGAGCTCTGGAATGGGAGTAAATGTTCCGCAGCAACCCCTTGTTCCCGGCGCGCAGCAGGACGCAATCCTGTCGCGCATATCCGACGAAATTACCGATAAGGGATTCGTCGTCGCCCAGCTCGACAAGCTCGTGAGCTGGGCGCAGTCCGGTTCGCTCTGGCCGATGACGTTCGGGCTGGCCTGCTGCGCCGTGGAGATGATGCACACCGCCGCCAGCCGTTACGACCTCGACCGGTTCGGCGTCGTTTTCCGTCCGAGCCCGCGCCAGTCGGACGTCATGATCGTCGCCGGAACGCTGACCAACAAGATGGCGCCTGCGCTGCGCAAGGTCTACGACCAGATGGCCGAGCCGCGCTGGGTTATTTCAATGGGGTCCTGCGCCAATGGCGGCGGCTACTACCATTATTCCTATTCCGTGGTGCGCGGCTGCGACCGGATCGTGCCGGTCGACGTATACGTGCCTGGATGCCCGCCGACCGCGGAAGCGCTGCTGTACGGCGTATTGCAGCTCCAGAAGAAGATTCGTCGCACCAGCACTATCGCCCGCTAGATCGTTCGAACGGACAAATAACGCCAGAACATTATGGACGAGACGCTTCAGGACCTCGGTGATTACATTCAGTCTGCGCTGCCGCAGGCCGTTACCGACGTGCAGCAGGATCATGACGAGCTGATCATCGTTTCGACGCGTGCCGGGCTGGTTCGCCTGGTGACCTATCTGCGCGACGATTCGAACTGCCTGTTCAAGGTGCTAATCGATATTTGCGGCGTTGACTATCCGGAGCGGGTAGAGCGTTTCGATGTCGTTTATAATCTGCTGAGCCTGCGATTTAATCAGCGTATCCGCATCAAGGTTCGAGCGTCCGAAGACGATCTGGTGCCATCCGTGAGCGGCGTGTTCAGCGCAGCGACATGGTATGAGCGCGAAGTCTGGGATCTTTACGGCGTCATGTTCTCGGATCATCCGGATTTGCGGCGGCTTCTGACGGATTACGGCTTCGAAGGCCATCCGATGCGGAAAGATTTTCCGCTTACCGGTCATGTCGAAGTTCGTTACGACGAGGCCCAGAAGCGTGTCGTCTACGAACCCGTCAAACTGACGCAGGCATTCCGCAGTTTCGATTTCATGAGCCCATGGGAAGGCGGCGAATACGTTCTGCCGGGGGACGAAAAAGCCGAGAACTCGGGGGAGGGCCGTAGCTGATGGCGCTCACCGAAATCAAGAACATGACCGTCAATTTCGGTCCGCAACATCCGGCGGCTCATGGCGTGCTCCGGCTCGTCCTGGAAATGGACGGCGAAATTGTCGAACGCGCCGATCCGCATATCGGGCTGCTGCATCGCGGCACCGAGAAGCTGATCGAGCACAAGACCTACCTGCAGTCGGTGCCGTATTTCGACCGGCTCGATTACGTGTCGCCGATGTGCCAGGAACATGCCTTTGCGCTGGCCACCGAGAAGCTGCTGGGGATCGAGGTTCCCGAGCGCGGGCAGTACATCCGCGTCCTGTTCTCGGAAATTACGCGGCTTCTGAACCATCTGCTGAATATTTCCGCTTTTGCGCTCGATGTCGGAGCGATGACGCCGCTTCTCTGGTACTTCGAGGAGCGCGAGATTCTGATGGAGTTCTACGAACGCGCGTCGGGTGCGCGTATCCATTCGGCTTATTTCCGTCCGGGCGGCGTTCACCGGGATCTGCCGGCGGGACTCGCCAACGATGTCGAAGCGTTCATCGATCGCTTCCCCAAGATGATCGACGATGTCGAAAGCCTGCTGACCGAAAACCGGATTTTCCGGCAGCGCACGGTCGATATCGGTGTGGCAACCGCGGAACAGGCGATGGACTGGGGCTTCTCGGGTCCGATGCTTCGTGCCTCAGGCGTGCCCTGGGATCTCCGCAAGGCCCAGCCTTACGACGTGTACGACCGGATGGATTTCGATATTCCCGTCGGCAAGAACGGGGACTGCTTCGACCGCTACCTTGTCCGTGTCGAGGAGATGCGCCAGTCGCTTTCGATCATGAAGCAGTGCATCGAGAAAATGCCTGCAGGACCGGTCCGCACGGAAGACCGCAAGGTCGCACCGCCACGGCGGGCGGAAATGAAGAATTCGATGGAAGCGCTGATCCATCACTTCAAGCTCTATACCGAGGGGTATCACGTACCGGCCGGCGAAACCTATACGGCGGTAGAGGCGCCGAAGGGCGAATTCGGCGTTTATCTGGTATCGGACGGCAGCAACAAGCCGTATCGCTGCAAGATCCGGGCGCCGGGCTTCGCTTTCCTGCAGGCCGCCGACTTCCTCGGCAAGGGGCATATGCTGGCGGATGTCGTCGCCATCATCGGGTCGATGGATGTCGTTTTCGGAGAGATCGATCGATGACCGGCGAGATGCAACAGCCCGAGACGTTCGCCTTCGACGACGAATACGGCGCGAAGGCCCGGACGATCATCGCCCGCTATCCGGAAGGGCGGCAGGCCAGCGCGGTGATGCCGCTGCTTGATCTGGCGCAGCGCCAGTCTGGCGGCTGGCTGCCGCGTGCGGCGATGGATCACGTTGCGGACATGCTGGATATGGCGCCGATCCGGGTTTACGAGGTCGCGACGTTTTACACGATGTACAATCTGGAGCCCGTCGGCGAGCACGTTGTGCAGGTCTGCACGACGACGCCCTGCGCCTTGCGGGGCTGCGCCGCTGTCGTCGATGCCTGCCGCTCGGAACTCGGCATCGATTTCGGCGAAACTTCCGAAGATGGAAAGTTCACCCTTCTGGAGGTCGAATGCCTCGGCGCCTGCGTCAACGCGCCGATGATGCAGATCGGCGACGATTACTACGAAGATCTCGATGCCGACAGTACGCGCGCGGTTCTTAAGTCGCTGCGCGAAGGCGGTTCGCCCGAGCCGGGTCCGCAAAGCGCGCGTCGCGGGTCCGAGCCTGCCGGCGGATTGACCACGCTTACGAGCGGCGGGGAGTAGGGGACGGCCATGCTGGACGACAAGGATCGTATCTTCACCAACCTCTATGGGTTCGGGGACTGGCGGCTCGAGGGCGCCCGGAAGCGCGGCGACTGGGACGGCACCAGGGAGATCATGGCCAAGGGCCGTGATTGGATCGTAGAAGAGGTGAAAGGGTCGGGTCTGCGCGGACGCGGCGGCGCCGGGTTCCCGGCAGGACTGAAATGGTCGTTCATGCCCAAGGAGCCGACCGGGCGACCGCACTATCTCGTGGTGAACGCCGACGAGGGCGAGCCGGGCACCTGCAAGGACCGCGACATGCTGCGGAACGATCCGCACAAGCTTGTCGAAGGATGTCTGCTGGCCGGGTTCGGGATGGGGGCGAACGCGGCCTATATCTATATCCGCGGTGAGTTCTATCGTGAGGCCGAACATCTGCAGGCCGCTATCGACGAAGCCTACGATGCCGGGCTGATCGGGAAGAATGCATGCGGTTCGGGATATGATTTCGATGTCTATGTCCACCGCGGCGCAGGCGCCTATATCTGCGGCGAGGAGATGGCCCTGATCGAAAGCCTGGAAGGCAAGAAGGGCATGCCGCGCCTTAAACCGCCTTTTCCCGCGGCGATGGGGCTCTATGGCTGTCCGACTACGGTGAACAACGTCGAGACCATCGCTGTGACGCCGACCATCCTGCGGCGCGGCGCGAGCTGGTTCTCCTCCTTTGGGCGGGAGAACAATACTGGGACCAAGCTCTTCTGCATTTCAGGACACGTGAACAACCCGTGCAACGTCGAGGAGGAGATGGGCATCCCGCTCAGGGAACTCATCGAGAAACATGCGGGCGGCGTGCGCGGCGGCTGGGAAAATCTGAAGGCAATCATTCCCGGAGGGTCGTCGGTGCCCATGCTGCCCAGATCGATCTGCGACACTGTGCTGATGGATTTCGACAGTCTCAAGGAAGTCCGGTCCGGTCTCGGCACGGCGGCCGTCATCGTAATGGACCAGTCGACCGATGTGATCGCGGCCATCGCACGGCTCAGCAAGTTCTACAAGCACGAAAGCTGCGGCCAATGTACGCCGTGCCGTGAAGGCACCGGCTGGATGTGGCGGGTGATGGAGCGGCTGGTCGAGGGCGACGCCACCGTGGATGAAATCGATACGCTTCTGGATGTTACCAAGCAGGTCGAGGGGCATACGATCTGTGCGCTGGGCGATGCGGCGGCATGGCCCATCCAGGGCCTCGTTCGGCATTTTCGCAGCGAGATCGAGGAACGCATCAATGCCCGCATTCGCGGCTCGGTCGCGGCGGCCTGACGGGAACGACGGTATGGCGAAAATCACCATCGACGATCAGGAAATCGAAGTCCCCGACGGCATCACCGTTCTGCAGGCCTGCGAGCTTGCTGGCGTGGAGATCCCCCGGTTCTGCTATCACGAACGACTGTCTGTCGCGGGCAATTGCCGCATGTGTCTGGTTGAAGTCGCGCCGGGACCGCCGAAACCGGCGGCCAGTTGCGCGCTTCCCGTCAATGAGGGGATGACCGTCAAAACGAAATCGCCGATGGTCAAGAAGGCGCGCGAAGGGGTGATGGAGTTTCTGCTCATCAATCACCCGCTGGACTGTCCGATCTGCGATCAGGGCGGCGAGTGCGATCTTCAGGACCAGGCCATGGGGTACGGCGCGGGGACCTCGCGCTATGACGAGAACAAGCGCGCGGTGACCGACAAATATATGGGGCCGCTGATCAAGACCCAGATGACGCGCTGCATCCACTGCACTCGCTGCATTCGTTTCGCTACTGAAGTCGCTGGCGTCGAGGAGCTTGGCGCGACGGGCAGGGGCGAAAACATGGAAGTCGGCACCTATGTCGAAAAGACCCTGACGTCGGAACTGTCGGCCAACATCATCGATCTGTGCCCGGTCGGCGCGCTGACGTCGAAACCGTACGCGTTTACCGCGCGTCCCTGGGAGCTGTCGAAGACCGAAACAATCGACGTATTGGATGCTGTCGGCAGCAATATCCGCGTGGATTCGCGCGGATCGGAGGTCATGCGGGTCCTGCCGGTCCTGAACGATGACGTCAACGAGGAATGGATATCGGACAAGACCCGGTACGCCTGCGACGGGCTTAAGCGCCAGCGGCTCGACCGGCCCTATATACGGCGCGACGGAAAGCTCCAACCGGCAAGCTGGGAAGAGGCTTTCGCTACCATTGCGGACAAGGTCAAATCGCTCGACGGTAGCCGGATCGGCGCCATTGCCGGCGATCTCGCCGATTGCGAGTCCATGATGACCCTCAAGGATTTGATGACGGCCCTTGGGTCTGTCCACGTCGATTGCCGGCAGGATGGCGCCAAGGTCGGGCGTGGCGAGCAGGCCGGGTACCTGTTCAACACGACCATCGCCGGGATCGACGAGGCCGATGCGGTTCTGCTGATCGGAACCAACCCTCGCTGGGAAGCGCCGATTATCAATGCGCGTATCCGAAAGAACTACACCAATGGCGGCCTGACGGTAGGCGTCGTCGGGCCGGATGTGGACCTGACCTACAGGACCGAGCATCTCGGGGCAGGCCCGGAGACGCTGAGACAGATCGCAGACGGCGACCACCCGTTCTGCGACGTCCTGAAGAATGCTGAACGGCCGATGCTTATCGTGGGGCAGGGGGCGCTTGCGCGCGAGGATGGCGAAGCGGTCCTGTTCGCGGCGCGACGGATCGCCGATGAATGCGGCCTGATCAAGGACGGCTGGAACGGGTTCAACGTTTTGCATACTGCGGCGGCGCGTGTCGGCGGCATTGAGCTTGGACTCGTGCCGGGAGAGGGGAGCCGCGATGTCGCGGGCATCCTCGCCGGAGCGGCGTCGGGCGAGATCGGACTTGTCTACCTGCTCGGTGCAGATGAAATCGACACAGCGAAGCTCTCCAGCGCGTTCGTCGTTTACCAGGGCCATCATGGAGATGCTGGCGCTCATTGCGCCGACGTGATCCTGCCGGGCGCCGCCTATACCGAAAAAAACGGTACCTATGTAAACACAGAGGGCCGGGTCCAGCGGGCGTGGCGCGCCGTATTCCCGCCGGGCGATGCGCGCGAGGACTGGACGATCATTCGCGCTCTTTCCGACGTGCTCGGTTGCCGGCTTCCATACGACGACATTGCTGCCGTGCGACGGCGCATGGCGGACATAGCACGGCTCTTCGGGACGCTCGACGAGCCGCCCCGCGCAACGTGGTCGGAATTCGGTGTCGAAGGCGACATGAGCAGCGCGCCGTTCGTAACACCAATCGATAATTTCTACATGACCGACCCGATCAGCCGGGCCTCCGAAACCATGGCCGAATGCACCCGCACGGTGCTTGGCCGCGACGCAGACAGGACCGGAACGGATGGTTGAGTTCTGGTCGTCATATGCGTTGCCGACGCTGATCACCGTCGGGTACATCGTGGCGATCATCTTGCCGCTGCTAATCGGCGTCGCGTATCTGACCTATGCCGAGCGCAAGGTCATCGCCGCCATGCAGCTTCGCAAGGGGCCCAATGTCGTCGGTCCGTTCGGCCTGCTCCAGCCCATGGCGGACGGGCTGAAACTGCTGTTCAAGGAAACCGTACTGCCATCTGGCGCGAACAAGGTGGTGTTTCTCGCCGCGCCGATGATCACATTCATTCTTAGCCTCGTCGCCTGGGCGGTTATTCCGTTCGATGAGGGCATGGTGCTGGCCGATATAAACGTCGGCATTGTCTACCTGTTTGCGATTTCCTCACTCGGCGTCTATGGGATCATCATGGCCGGCTGGGCGTCGAACTCGGTCTATCCGTTCCTCGGCGCGTTGCGTTCTGCGGCGCAGATGGTGTCCTACGAGGTTTCCATAGGCTTCGTGATCATCACCGTCCTGCTATGCGTCGGCTCGCTCAACCTGTCTGACATCATCGAATGGCAGAAAACGGTATGGCTGTGTATTCCGCTCCTGCCGATGTTCGTGATCTTCTTTATATCGGGTCTCGCCGAAACCAATCGCGCGCCGTTCGACCTGCCAGAGGCCGAGGCCGAGCTGGTGTCGGGGTACAATGTCGAATATTCGTCGATGACGTTCGCGCTGTTCTTCCTCGGCGAATACGCCAACATGATCCTGATGAGCGGCATGACCGCGGTGCTGTTTCTCGGCGGCTGGCTGCCGCCGGTCGATATCGCGCCGTTCAACTGGATCCCGGGTCCAATCTGGTTCGCGCTCAAGATTGCGCTGGTGCTGTTCTGCTTCCTCTGGGTCCGGGCAACCTTTCCGCGCTATCGCTACGACCAGCTGATGCGGCTGGGCTGGAAAGTCTTCCTACCGTTTTCGCTGCTCTGGGTCGTCCTGACGGCGGGTGTCCTAGTGTTCTTCGATCTGCTGCCGAAGTGAACGGGTTACGGTCATGAGCTTTATCGAAAAATCCACGAAGGCCCTGCTGCTGACCGAGCTGGTTTCGGGCATGGCGCTGACGCTGAAATATTTCTTCAAGCCCAAGGTCACGCTGAATTACCCGTTTGAGAAAGGCCCGCTGAGCCCTCGTTTTCGGGGCGAACATGCGCTCCGGCGCTATCCCAACGGCGAGGAGCGCTGCATCGCCTGCAAGCTGTGCGAGGCGGTATGCCCGGCGCAGGCGATCACCATCGAGGCGGAACCTCGTGAGGACGGCAGTCGGCGAACGACCCGTTACGATATCGACATGACCAAGTGCATTTATTGCGGGTTCTGCGAGGAAGCCTGTCCCGTCGATGCCATCGTCGAAGGACCGAATTTCGAGTTCGCGACCGAGACGCGCGAAGAGCTCATGTACAACAAGGCAAAACTGCTGGCGAACGGCGACAGATGGGAGTCCGAAATTGCCGGACGCCTGAACGCCGACGCGCCCTATCGGTGAGTAAAGCGCATGACTTCTCGCAAACTGGATAAGGGGACGGCGGCATGATCGTCCAGGGACTCGCGTTTTACCTGTTCGCCATCGTCGCGGTGGCCTCGGCCGTGATGGTCATTTCAGCGCGGAACCCGGTGCATTCGGTTCTGTTCCTGATCCTTGCCTTCTTCAACGCGGCCGGCCTTTTCGTTCTGATGGGGGCCGAGTTCATCGCCATGATTCTCGTGGTCGTCTATGTCGGCGCCGTGGCGGTCCTGTTCCTGTTCGTTGTCATGATGCTTGATATTTCCTTCTCCGAAATGCGCGAAGGGTTTTTGCAGTATCTGCCGATGGGCGCGCTGATCGGGCTGGTCCTTCTGGTCGAGCTTCTGATGATCCTGGGCAGCTGGCTGTTCGCGCCTCAGGTCGGCGATGCCCGGATGCATCCGACTCCGCCGCTGGATCAGATGAGCAATACGCAGGCGCTGGGCCAGATTCTGTATACGGATTTCGTCTATCTGTTCCTCGGAGCGGGGATGGTCCTGCTGGTCGCCATGGTCGGCGCGATCGTGCTGACGCTCCGGGCGCGCGAAGGCGTACGCCGGCAGAAGATATCCGAACAGCTTGCCCGAACGCGGAGACAATCCATCGAAATCCGCAAGGTCAAATCGGGGAACGGAATCTGATCATGTTCGAAATCGGGCTTTCCCATTACCTGTCAGTCGCAGCGGTCCTGTTTACGCTGGGGATCTTCGGCATCTTCCTGAACCGGAAGAACGTCATCATCATCCTGATGTCAGTCGAGCTGATCCTGCTGGCGGTCAATATCAATCTGGTGGCCTTCTCGGTCTTCCTGCAGGACCTGACGGGGCAGGTATTCGCCATGCTGGTCCTGACGGTCGCTGCGGCAGAGGCAGCAATCGGTCTCGCCATTATCGTCGTCTATTTCCGGAACCGCGGCACGATCGCGGTCGAAGACATCAATCTGATGAAGGGCTGACGGCGTGACCTATCTTCTCTGCATATTCATGCCGCTCATCGGCGCCGCGCTGGCGGGGCTGTTCGGTCCCTGGCTGAAGGAGCGGGGCGCGCAGTTCGTGACCTGCGGCGGTATGCTGGTTTCGGCGGGAGCCGGGCTGGTTATTTTCAACGATGTCGCTCTCAGCGCCCAGCCGGTTACCGTGCCGATCTTTACATGGATCGTGTCGGGCGCGTTCGAAGTCGACTGGGCGCTTCGTTTCGATACCTTGACCGCAGTGATGATAGTCGTCGTCACTGTCGTTTCCTGTGCGGTTCATTTCTATTCGATCGGTTACATGCACCACGATCCGTCGGTGCCGCGCTTCTTTTCGTATCTGAGCCTGTTCACCTTCTTCATGCTGATGCTGGTGACCTCGGACAATTTCCTCCAGCTTTTCTTCGGTTGGGAAGGGGTCGGTCTGGCGTCCTATCTGCTGATCGGCTTCTGGTACGAGAAGCCTAGCGCCAACGCCGCCGCTATCAAGGCGTTTCTGGTGAACCGGGTCGGCGATTTCGGTTTCGCGCTCGGCATCCTCGGGACATTTCTGCTGTTTGGTTCGATCGAGTTCGATACGGTGTTTGGAGCCGTTGCCGGCAAGGCCAGCGCGCAGATGGAATTCCTCGGCGGACAGTTCCACGCGATGACGGTCCTCTGCCTGCTGCTGTTTATCGGCGCTATGGGCAAATCGGCGCAGCTCGGCCTCCACACCTGGCTGCCGGACGCGATGGAAGGGCCCACGCCTGTATCCGCGCTGATTCACGCCGCGACGATGGTGACCGCCGGGGTCTTCATGGTGGCGCGCCTTTCGCCGATGTTCGAATATTCTCCGATTGCGCTCGACGTTGTCTGCGTCGTCGGCGCGACAACGGCCTTTTTCGCAGCGACGGTTGGCCTCTGTCAGAACGATATCAAGCGGGTTATCGCCTATTCGACCTGCAGCCAGCTCGGCTACATGTTCTTCGCCTGCGGCGTTTCGGCTTACGCGGCGGGCATCTTCCACCTTTTCACCCATGCCTTTTTCAAGGCGCTTCTGTTCCTCGGCGCAGGGTCGGTGATCCATGCCATGTCCGCCGAGCAGGACATGCGCAAGATGGGCGGCATCTGGCCCCACATCAAATTTACCTATGCGATGATGTGGATCGGAAGCCTTGCCTTGATGGGGGTTCCGTTCTTTGCAGGCTACTACTCGAAAGACATCGTGCTCGAAGCCGCCTTCGCGGCGCAGACCGGTGTGGGTTTCTATGCCTTCTGGCTCGGCATTGCCGCTGCAGTGATGACGGCGTTCTATTCCGGCCGTCTGATCTTCATGACTTTCCACGGCTTTCCCCGAGCGGATGAAAAGACCATGGCGCATGTCCATGAATCACCCAAGAGCATGACGATCCCTCTTCTGGTTCTGGCAATCGGCGCCCTGTTCTCGGGTTGCTGGGGGTACGACTATTTTGTCGGCGAAGGCATGAAGGAATTCTGGGGAAGAGCGCTCTTTGTCGCTCCGGCCCATACGGCGCTGGCGGATGCGCATCACGTTCCGGCCTGGGTCGTTCACCTGCCGGTGGTCGTGGGGCTGATCGGAATCGGGCTGGCGGCGTATTTCTATCTCCGCCGGACGGATATACCGGGCCTCATCGTCGCGCGTGCGGGATGGCTATACCGGTTCGTGTCCAACAAATGGTATTTCGACGAGTTGTACGACGCCATTTTCGTTCGCCCTGCAAAATATCTCGGGCATGCGCTCTGGAAGGATGGGGACGGCAGCCTTATCGACGGGCTTGGACCCGACGGGGTCGCCTCGGTGGCGCGCAATCTGGCGCAGCGTTCAAGCCGGCTTCAGTCGGGCTATGTGTATCACTATGCCTTCGCCATGCTGATCGGTGTTGCCGGGCTTGTAACATTCTATCTGTTCGTCAGGGGCGGGTGACGGGCCGATGAGCAGTTTTCCTATCCTTTCTCTGGTTACCTTCCTGCCTCTTGTCGGTGCGCTTGCGATCCTGATCATTCGGAGCGACGATCAGGAAGTGGTGATGCGCAATGCGCGGGCGACCGCGCTCTGGACAACGCTGATCACGTTTTTTCTTTCTCTCTATCTCTGGGTCGAGTTCGATACCAGGACAGCGGGCTTTCAGTTCGTCGAAAAGGCGCCGTGGATCGAGAACCTCGGCATCACCTACCATATGGGGGTGGACGGTATTTCGGTGCTGTTCGTTCTGCTGTCGACGCTTCTGACGCCGATCTGCGTGCTGGCGAGCTGGGAGTCGATCCGAACGCGCGTCAAGGAATACATGGTCGCCTTCCTCGTCCTCGAGACGCTGATGGTCGGCATGTTCTGCGCGCTCGATTTTGTGCTGTTCTACATCTTCTTCGAGGGCGTGCTGATCCCGATGTTCCTGATCATCGGCGTGTGGGGCGGCGAACGGCGTGTCTATGCCGCCTTCAAGTTCTTCCTCTACACGCTTGCCGGCTCCGTTCTGATGCTGCTGGCGATCATCGCGCTCTACCTGTCGGCCGGGTCGACTGATATTCCCGCGCTCATGAAACATGCGTTGCCGGAGGTAACCCAGTACTGGCTGTTCCTGGCGTTCTTCGCGAGCTTCGCCGTCAAGGTGCCGATGTGGCCGGTTCACACCTGGCTGCCGGATGCGCATGTCGAAGCCCCGACGGCAGGCTCCGTTATCCTGGCCGGCGTCCTGCTGAAGATGGGGGCATACGGGTTCCTGCGGTTCTCCGTGCCGTTGCTGCCGATCGCTACGGATTTCTTCACGCCGATGATTTTCACGCTGTCGATTATCGCGGTGATCTACACCTCGCTGGTTGCGCTCGCCCAGGTCGATATGAAGAAGCTGATCGCTTATTCGTCGGTCGCCCATATGGGCTTCGTCACCATCGGGATTTTCACGGTCAACCATCAGGGCGTCGAGGGCGCGCTGTTTCAGATGCTGAGCCACGGGATTGTGTCGGGCGCTCTGTTCCTGTGCGTCGGCGTGGTCTATGACCGGATTCACTCGCGTGAAATCGCGCGCTATGGCGGTCTGGTCGAACGCATGCCGGTCTACGCCCTGGTGTTCATGGTCTTCATGCTGGCGAGCGTTGGCTTGCCGGGAACCAGCGGGTTTGTGGGCGAGTTCCTGATTCTGGTCGGCGCATTCCAGGCCAGTACATGGGTCGCGGCGCTGGCGGCGACGGGTGTTATTCTGGGCGCGGCCTACATGCTGTGGCTTTATCGACGGGTCATTTTCGGAAAGCTCACGAAGGACGACCTGAAATCGATCCTCGACATGAGCCCGCGCGAGATTGCCGTTTTCCTGCCATTGATCATCCTGACGATCTGGATGGGCGTATACCCGACACCGTTCCTTGACATCATGGATGCTTCTGTCGCCAATCTGGTGGATCAGCATCGGGCTGCCCTGTCGGCGATCAAGTCCGCCGCTACGGCAGCTCAGTAGGGGAGGAGACGCACGATGCCGCCGCTGATACCCGCCGCGCCCGAGATTTTCCTTGCAGTCGCCTCGATGGCGCTCCTGATGCTGGGTGTGTTTTCAGGCCCGAAATCGGCGCGGATGGTTTCGTGGCTGTCGGTGATTGCGCTGTTGGTTTGCGGAGCAATCCTGTCGTCTGTCGTCGATGGCAGGACGACGACCTTCGGCGGACAGTTCGTCGTCGACGATTTCGCGCACTACATGAAATGGCTGGTCCTGATAGGCTCTGCGCTCGCTATCGTCATGTCGATGCGGTTCAACGAGCAGGCGGGTATCGACCGCTTCGAGTTTCCGGTTCTGATTGTGTTTGCGACGCTGGGCATGCTGATGATGGTGTCGGCAAACGATCTCATCTCCCTCTATGTCGGGCTCGAACTGCAGAGCCTGTCGCTCTATGTCGTCGCGTCGTTCCGCCGGGATTCAAGGCGTTCATCCGAGGCAGGGCTGAAGTATTTCGTCCTTGGCGCGTTGTCTTCCGGAATGCTGCTTTACGGCGCATCGCTGGTCTATGGGTTTGCCGGAACCACCTCGTTCGATGGGCTGGTAACGCTGTTCCGTGGACTGGGCGGTGAGGGGCTTGGGGTCGGACTCGTCGTCGGGCTGGTTTTCATTATTTCGGGTCTTGCCTTCAAGGTCTCGGCGGTTCCCTTCCATATGTGGACTCCGGACGTTTATCAGGGGGCGCCCACGCCCGTGACCGCTTTCTTCGCCGTAGCGCCCAAGGTTGCCGCGATCGCCCTGTTCATTCGCGTCCTGGTTGGACCATTCGGGGTGATGATCGGCGACTGGCAACAGGTCATTATCCTCATTTCTGTCGGATCGATGGCGCTCGGCGCTCTGGCGGCGATTTCGCAGACCAATATCAAGCGGCTGATGGCCTACAGCTCCATCGGCCATATTGGTTATGCGCTGATCGGTCTCGCTGCGGGGAGCGAAGCGGGGGTCACCGGTATTCTGGTTTACATGGCGATCTATCTCGCCATGAATGTCGGTACGTTCTGCTGTATTCTGGCCATGCGGCGGACCGGACGGGCGGTTGAAGGTATTGAGGATCTCGCGGGCCTCGCACGAACGCGGCCCATGATGGCGCTCGCGCTGGCCGTAATGATGTTCTCGATGGCGGGCATCCCACCGCTGGCCGGTTTCCTCGGCAAGTTCTACATCTTTATTGCCGCGATCGATGCCGGACTGGTAACGCTCGCCGTGATCGGTGTCCTGACCAGCGTTGTCGGCGCTTTCTACTATCTGCGCATCGTCAAGATCATGTATTTCGATGATCCGATCGATGCCCTCGACGGCAATATGCCGGGTGAGCTTCGAACGGTCCTGTTCGTGTCCACCGTTTTCGTGCTGCTGTTCTTCCTGCAGCCTGGCCTGATCGTCGACAGCGCAAGCGCGGCGGCCCAAACATTGATGGGCGGCTGAGCGATCTTCAAATGACCGGTTTGCTGTCGCTGCCCGCCGGATGGCGGCTTGTCCGGCTCGATTCAGTCGACAGCACAAATGACGAAGCGCTAAGGCGTGTCGCGGAAGGAGAGCGACACGGCTGCGTTATTGTCGCCGACCGGCAGGAGCGCGGTCGGGGACGCCGCGGCGCTGACTGGCAGTCGATCGACGGCAACCTGTTTATGACAATCGTGGCGGAATCTCCCAGGAATGTGTCGCCGGGCAGGAATGCGTCGCCCGGGCAGCTTGCCTATCTGGCCGGCATTGCTTCGGCCCGTGCCTGCCGGACCGATGAGATACGGCTGAAATGGCCAAATGACCTCATTTTTCGCAACCGGAAGCTGGGCGGAATCCTGATTGAGGAAGGCGCGCGGGCGCGGCATTACGCGATAGGAATCGGGATAAACCTCTTCGCAGCTCCGTTCGCCCCCGGTATCTCCGCAATATCTCTGTCGGAGGCCGGGATTTCGGTCGGGCGGGATGAGCTGGTTTCATCCGTTTGCCGGGAATTCGCCGGCCTGTTCGAAGCATGGACGACACACGGCTTCGAACCGGTGCGCTCTGCCTGGCTCGATCTGGCGTTCGGGATCGGAAAACCGATACGCGCCAGACTGGCGGACGGCTCGGAGCTGGATGGCGTTTTCACCGGTATTGACGCCGATGGGGCATTGGTGCTGCAAAGACCGGACAGGACCGACCTCGTAATCTCCGCCGGGGCGGTATTTTTCGATGAGGCCGCCGACGCATGCTGATCGCCATCGATTCCGGCAATACCAATATCGTCTTCGCCGTCTATGACGGGATGACGCCGAAGGCAGAATGGCGCTCGTCGAGCGATGCCAAACGGACGGCGGACGAATATGGCGTGTGGCTCAGCCAGCTGATGAAACTGGAAGGGCTGGAGCCCGACGATATTACCGATGCCATCATCGCAACGGTGGTTCCAGAAACCCTTTTCAGTCTGAAAGAGCTTTGCCGGAAGTATTTCGAAGCGGAGCCGATGATTGTCGGCGATGCCGGGATCGATCTCGGGGTCGATGTTCTCCTTTCTGAGCCGACTGAGGTGGGCGCGGACAGGCTGGTCAATGCGGCGTCAGCCCATCGCCGGTTTGGCGGGCCGCTGATCGTGATCGATTTCGGTACCGCGACGACCTTCGATGTCGTCGATGCGGACGGCAACTATTACGGCGGTGTGATCGCGCCCGGAATCAACCTTTCGCTCGATGCGCTGCATATGGCGGCGGCCAAACTGCCGCGGATCGCAGTGCAGCGCCCCGAGGCGGTCATCGGCAAACGTACGGTGCCGGCGATGATGTCCGGTGTGTACTGGGGCTATGTCGGTCTGATCGAAGGGCTGGTTAACCGCATCCGCGCCGAGTTCGGAACCGACATGAAAGTCGTCGCGACCGGCGGCCTGGCTCCGCTGTTTTCTGAGGCGACCGATATCATCGAACATCTCGATCCCGAGCTGACGCTTCGCGGGCTTGCGGAAATCTACGCATTGAACCGGAAAGAAGAATAACGATGCCCAGCGCCCCTGGCGAACTGGTCTGGCTGCCGCTCGGCGGTGCAGGCGAAATCGGGATGAACCTGTCTCTCTACGGATATGGCGGGAAATGGCTGATGGTCGATTGCGGCGTCGCGTTCGCGGACGACCGTACGCCCTCGATCGATGTATTCGTGCCCGATATCCGGTTTATTGAGGAACGCAGGGAAGATCTGGTCGGCCTTGTTCTGACTCATGCCCATGAAGATCATCTTGGCGCTGTCGGCTATTTGTGGAATCGCCTGCAATGTCCCGTCTATGCGACACCGTTCGCCTGCGGGCTGCTGCGCCGGAAACTGGCTGAAGCCGGGCTCGACCGTCAGACACCGGTAACCGAGGTTCCGCCCGGTGGGGGATTTTCGCTCGACCCGTTTTCTGTCGATTTCATTCAGCTATCGCATTCGATTCCGGAAACACAAGCCCTTGTAATCGAAACGCCCGCGGGCCGCGTGCTGCATGCCACCGACTGGAAGCTGGACCCCGATCCGCTGATTGGCCCGCGGACCGACGAGGACGCTCTCCGCTCCGTGGGCGAAAAGGGCGTACTGGCGATGATGTGCGATTCCACTAATGTTTTCGTGCACGGAACCACAGGCTCGGAAGGGCCGGTACGGGACTCCCTCGCCGATGTCGTTGCCGCCCAGACGGGTCGGGTGGTGATCACGATGTTCGCCTCCAACGTCGCCCGGCTTGAAAGCGCCGTCATGGCTGGTGTCGCAACGGACCGCAGCGTATGCCTCGTCGGGAGGTCCCTGCTGCGGATTGCGGATATTGCGCGGGAATGCGGCTATTTGCGCGATTGTCCGGAATTCGTCGATCCCAGGGATGTCGGCTATCTCTCCCGCGAAAATGTTCTGATCCTCGCGACCGGTAGCCAGGGAGAAGATCGTGCGGCGCTGGCGCGGATCGCGATGGATGATCACCGGGATATTTCCCTGCAGGACGGAGACACGGTTATCTTCTCGTCGAAGGAGATACCCGGAAACGAGCGCGCCATCGGACGGGTCCAGAACGCGCTCGCGCGGCTCGGCGTCAAAATTATCACCGAGCGCGAGGAACATGTGCATGTTTCCGGCCACCCGGCACGGGACGAGCTTGCCACGCTCTACAGCTGGGTAAAGCCGCCCTTGCTGGTGCCGATCCATGGCGAGTCGCGGCACCTGCTGGAACACAGGCGGTTTGCGGAAAGCAACGGGGTGCCTGCAACCGCGATGGCGGAGAACGGAGAAATGCTTCGGCTTGCGCCCGGACCGGCGGAGGTTGTGGATTTCGTGCCCGCCGGCCGTCTTGCCGTGGACGGAAAGCGTCTGGTGCCTTCTTTCGGGGCAGTGCTTCGGGCCCGTAAACGCATCGGGTTCAGCGGTGTGGCTGTCGCGACGCTGGTCTTCAACGGCAAGGGGCAACTGATCGACGAGCCGCAGCTTTCGGCGCCCGGTGTGTTCGATGAGGACGATGCCGACGTCGAGGCGTTCGATCGCGCCATCGACGAGATGGAGGAGGCGGTCCTTTCCCTGTCGCCCCGAGCGCGCAAGGACGACGAGGCGGTCGAAGAGGCCGCGCGCCGGGCGTTGCGGCGGACGATGAACGAGGCGACGGGGCGCAGGCCGCAGGTTCAGGTTCATATCGTCCGGGTTTAGGCGCCATGAACTGGTTCTCCGGCATCGTCGTTTACATCATCGTCTGGTGGCTGGTGTTCTTCATGATGCTGCCGCTGGGCGTTCGTTCCGCTCGGGAATCCGGCGTCGACCCGGGAGACGGGAACGATCCCGGCGCGCCAGCGCGACCCCGGATCGGGTTAAAGGCTCTCGCGGCGACGGGCATTGCCGCGCTGTTGTGGGCGGGCATCTACTGGATCATCGTGTCTGACTTCATCACCTTTCGTGGGGGCTGAAAGGAATGTCGGGATATTGCGATGCGGCGCCGGGACATGAATTTCACGGTCCCTACCATGATCTGGAATACGGGTTTCCGGTCCGGGACGACGCGGTCCTGTTCGAAAGACTTGTCCTGGAAATCAACCAGGCAGGCCTTTCCTGGCTGACGATCCTGAAGAAACGGGAAAATTTTCGCTCCGCTTTCGAAGGTTTCCACCCTGAAACCGTCGCCAGCTTTGGGGAAAAGGAACGGAAACGCCTGCTCGGCGATGCCGGCATCATTCGAAACCGGTTGAAGGTCAATGCTGCCATCGAAAACGCGAAACGAATCTGCGAGCTAAAGGAAAGCCACGGTTCCTTTGCAAACTGGCTTGATGCGCATCACCCGCTGTCGAAAGAGGAGTGGGTGAAGCTGTTCAAGAAGACCTTCCTGTTCATGGGGGGCGAGATCACCGGCGAATTCCTGATGAGCACCGGGTATCTGCCCGGCGCGCATCGGGAATCCTGCCCGGTTTACGCAAAGATCGCGGCGCTGGAACCGCCCTGGATGGCGGCCCCTCAGACCACGATGAAGTAGACCAGGAACGTTCCGGCGACCAGCCACATCGCGGGGCCAATATCGCCCAGCCGGCCGCAGAAAAGCTTGATGCCGACATAGCTGATGAAGCCAAGCCCGATCCCTGTTGCGATGGAAAAGGTCAGCGGCATGCCGAGCGCTGTGACGACTGCGGGAACGAACTCGGTGACATCGTCCCAGTCAATCTCCGCAAGTCCACGCGCCATCATGCAGGCGACAAATACGATCGCCGGTGCCGTGGCGAATGCCGGGATGGAAGTCGCCAGCGGGGCGAAGAACAGGGCCAGCAGAAACAGAACGGCTACGGTTACGGCCGTCAGGCCCGTTCTACCGCCGGCTCGGACGCCCGAGGCGCTTTCGATGTAGCTGGTTGTCGTCGATGTACCCAGAAGCGCGCCGGCGACGGATGCGCCGCTGTCCGCGATCAGGGCCGGACCGAGACGGGGCAGGTTGCCGGCATTGTCGAGCAGTTTCGCCTGGTGCGCGACCCCGATCAGCGTTCCGGCCGTGTCGAACATGTCGACCAGCAGGAAGCTGAACAGAAGGACCAGCATCGTCGCGCCGGCGAGCTTGAAAAATCCCGAGAAATCGAGGGCCAACAGCGTCGGCGTCGGATCGGGCGGCATGGAAACGAGGGTTCCGGGTCCCTTGGAGATGCCAAGAGCGGCGCCGGCCAGCGCGACAATCAGGATGCCGATGATGATCGCGCCCGGGATGCGCCGGTAATCGAGCGCAACCATAATAATGAATCCGAGCACGGCGAGCAGGACCGGCCAGCTCGTGAGCGCCCCAACGGTGACGAATGTGGCGGGATGCGCGGCAACGATGCCTGCGCTCTTGAGGCCGATAAAGCCGAGGAACAGTCCGATACCTGCTGCGATCGCCAGCTTCTGGGACCGTGGTATGGAATTAATTATCCATGCTCGCACCGGCAGAATGCTGAGAATTAAGAACAGGATGCCGGAGAAGAACACAGCGGCGAGGGCGATCTGCCAGCTGACACCCATGGACTTTACAACGACGAAGGCGAAAAAGGCATTGAGCCCCATGCCCGGCGCCAGTGCGATGGGATAGTTGGCGTAAAGCCCCATGATCAGGCAGCCGATGGCGGCCGCGACGCAGGTAGCGACGAACACCGCGCCCTTGTCCATGCCTGCGGCGGCGAGAATGTCCGGATTGACGAAGATGATGTAGGCCATCGTCATAAAGGTCGTCAGCCCGGCGATAAGCTCGGTGCGCACCGTGGTCTGGTTTTCGTCGAGCCTGAAAAGGGAATTCAGCATTTATGCCCCCATATCTGTTTTTCACTGATTAGCGCAAAAGTGTCGCATGGCGGGCCGATTCGATTAAACAAACCTTAAGAATTGTGCGGCTACTCTTTTGGCATAAAGAACTTTGTCACAACTCTCGGCTTTCTTCTCGCGATCGGCGTCATCTACGGCGCGCGCGCGCTGACCTACAGCATCTCCGTTCCGGAATGCGCATCGCTCGTGGTGCACAGCCCCTCAGCGGATGTCGCTTACAGGCCGGGAATCGATGCTGAGGGAAGGCGCGTTGCGCCAGCGGACCTTGGCGGTGGTACTTCCATCGACGCGCCGAAACGCCTGGAGATCCCGATTACGGTGGATCTTCAGAAACGGCTTGGCATTCCCGCCGATCCGAATCTCTTCCAGACCCAGAATTTCTCTGTGGGAACCGTGGTCTGGGAAAACGGTCGCGCCAGCTTCAATGGCGTTCCGCTTCAGAACGAACAGATGGCAGCTCTCGTCGCCTACTGCAAGGGGCGGGCAAACTAGCCTCCCATTGCCTTCGAATCCCCGCATGACGTAAAGTCGCCGCGCCGCGTCCAGTGGCTTCACAAAAGGGCGCACAAGGGGATTTGAATGCGTCTTTCCAGCTATTTTCTGCCTACTCTCAAGGAAGATCCGTCCGAAGCGCAGATCGTATCGCACCGGTTGATGCTGCGCGCCGGCATGATCAGGCAGGCATCTGCCGGGATTTATTCCTGGTTGCCTCTGGGGCTTCGCGTTCTGCGAAATATCGAGCGCATCGTGCGCGAGGAACAGGATGCTGCCGGTTGCCAGGAAGTGCTGATGCCGACCATCCAGTCGGCCGATCTGTGGCGCGACAGCGGGCGTTATGACGGGTATGGCCGCGAGATGCTGCGAATTGTGGACCGGCATGACCGCGAGATGCTGTACGGGCCGACCAATGAAGAACAGATCACCGATATCTTCCGCAATTCCGTGCGCAGCTATCGCGACCTGCCGAAGATGCTCTATCACATTCAGTGGAAGTTCCGGGATGAGGTCCGTCCGCGTTTCGGAGTGATGCGGGGGCGCGAATTCCTGATGAAGGACAGCTACTCGTTCGATCTCGATTACGAAGGCGCGCGGCGGTCCTACAACAGGATGTTCGTCAGCTATCTGCGAACTTTCGCCCGGCTGGGGTTACAGGCGATACCCATGCAGGCGGATACCGGGCCGATCGGCGGTGATCTTAGCCATGAATTCATTATTCTCGCGGAAACCGGCGAAAGCGAGGTTTTCTGCCATCGGGATTACCTGTCTTTCGATGCGCTGGCGGAAACGCCGGATAGTGCAGACGACCTCGCGTCGGTCGTCGAGAAATGGACCAGCCTGTACGCGGCCACCGATGAAATGCACGATACGGAGAAGGGCGCGGCGCTGGGCGATACTCTCGTTTCGGCGCGCGGTATCGAGGTCGGGCATATTTTCTATTTTGGCACCAAGTACTCCGAAACAATGGGGGCGAAAGTGACGGGGCCGGACGGCGACGAGATCGCCGTCGAGATGGGGTCGTACGGGATCGGCGTGTCCCGCCTCGTGGGCGCCATAATCGAGGCGTATCACGACGATGCGGGGATCGTCTGGCCAGACTCTGTCGCGCCGTTTGCGGTGGGATTGATTAATCTTCGTACCGGCGACGCCGATTGCGACCGGGTATGCGAGGATCTCTATTCGAAGATGCGGCAGTCGGGAATCGAAGTTCTGTATGATGATCGCGAGGAGCGCGCAGGGGCCAAATTCGCCAATATGGACCTGATCGGGCTGCCATGGCAGCTTGTCGTCGGGCCGCGCGGCGTCAAGGCGGGGACGGTGGAACTCAAGCGCCGCACCGATGGAGAACGCGACGAGATTTCCGCGGAAGACGCGCTGGCCCGGATCGCCGGCTAAACCTGATCATGATCTTTTCGCCTTTTGAACGACTGGTCGCGCGGCGCTATCTGCGGGCGCGGCGCAAGGAAGGCTTCATTTCCGTCATCGCCGGGTTTTCGCTGGCCGGTATCGCGCTGGGCGTGGCAACGCTGATCATCGTGATGTCGGTCATGAACGGTTTCCGTGCGGAATTGCTGGGACGGATTCTCGGGCTCAACGGCCATTTCGGCGTATCGTCCGCCCTGAGTACGGGGCTTACCGAGTTCGACGATATCGCTGGACGCATCCGCCAGGTCGACGGGGTCGTTCGCGTCACGCCCATTGCTGAAGGGCAGGCGATGGCGACGGTTCGGGGAACGGCGGCGGGTGTGCTGGTTCGCGGAATGAGGCTCCAGGATCTCTTGAGCCATCCCGAGCTGAGCACCAGCATCGTGGAAGGCTCTCTGGAAGGATTCGACGAGACCGCGGACGTGATGATCGGCAGCCGGTTCGCGAACCGGCATGGTCTTCGTCCCGGGGACCGAATAACGCTGATCGCGCCCCGTATCCGTTCGACCGCGTTCGGGTCAGTGCCTCGCATGAAAAGTTACCGGGTGAAAGCGGTCTTCGAAATAGGCATGTTCGAATATGACAGCACGTTCCTGTTCGTTGGCCTGAGTGCGGCGCAGACGTTTTTCCGGCTGGGGGATGCGGCGGTAAGCAGCCTGGAAGTCATGCTGTCGGACGCTGACAGGGTCGACAGCTCGCGTTCCGCGATATCCCGTGCTGCGGGCAAGCCGGTTCGGTTGCTCGACTGGCGACGGGCCAATGCCAGTTTCTTTAATGCCATTCAGGTGGAACGGAACGTGATGTTCCTGATCCTGACGCTGATTATCGTTGTGGCCGCGTTCAACGTCATTTCCGGCCTGATCATGATGGTCAACGACAAGGGCAGGGATATCGCCATCCTCCGCACCATGGGCGCTACGCGCGGCATGATCATGCGGATTTTCCTTCTGTCCGGGATGTCGGTTGGCGTGTTCGGTACGATCGCCGGCTTTATCCTCGGCCTGTCCTTTTCGCTCAATATCGACACGATCAAGCAATGGCTCGAAGGATTGACGGGCGGAGAGCTGTTTTCAGCGGAGATTTACTTTCTGTCGCAACTGCCGGCGAAGGTCGATGCAACGGAGGTTACGACGGTCGTACTTATGACGCTGGTGCTGTCCCTTCTGGCGACGATCTATCCTGCCTGGCGGGCAGCGCGGCTCGATCCTGTGGAAGCGCTTCGCTATGAATGATCCTGCAGCGCTTGTACTGGAGGACGTCGTCCGGGGGTTCAGGCAGGGCAACGACCGGCTGGAGGTCCTGCGGGGCGCATCGCTGACACTGGCGCCGGGAGAGATCGTCGCCTTGATCGGCCCATCGGGTACCGGCAAATCCACGTTGCTTCATATTGCAGGTCTGCTTGAGCGCCCGGACAGCGGTGCTGTCCGGGTCGGCGGGGTTGAATGCAGCGATCTCGGCGATACGGAACGGACGGCGCTGCGCCGGTCCGACCTCGGGTTCGTCTATCAGTTTCACCATCTGCTGCCGGAGTTTTCGGCGGAGGAAAATATCGTGCTGCCCCAGATGATCGCGGGGACACCGAGAAAAAGCGCCTCAGTCCGCGCACAGGAACTGTTGGAGACAATGGGAATCGGCGCGCGCGCTACCCACCGTCCAAGCGAACTGTCCGGCGGCGAGCAGCAGCGTGTGGCGATCGCCCGGGCGCTTGCCAACGATCCCAGGGTGCTGCTCGCGGACGAACCCACGGGAAACCTTGACGAAGCAACGGCGGATGCGGTTTTCGACGCGCTCCTGAAGTCTGTCAGGAATGCCGGCCTCGCCGCTCTTGTGGCCACTCACAACAACGAGCTTGCAGGCCGGATGGATCGGGTGCTGACGCTCAGGGATGGCAGGCTGGAAGGTTAGGGTGGGACCCTGACGCCTTGCAGAGAGATTGTCATGCCGAATCCCCTCGACAGGGCATATTGTTGGCGATTCGTTCTTCCGCAAAAAAATAATGTGTTTTCAGTCAGTTATCGGGAATCTGCCCACAACATTATGTAACCGGTCTGAAAGTCAATTACTTTATCTGCCCATATTCCCGGTTTGTTCCGGTGACGCCGGGCGCGTGGTATGGAATCCTTTCCGAATGGCGAAAGACGACTTTATCCATCTAAGACTCCATTCGGCATATTCGCTGGCGGAAGGGGCTATCCGCATCCCGGGACTGGTGGCGCGCTGCGAAGCAGAAGGTATGCCGGCTGTGGCCGTGACCGACAGCGGCAACCTGTTCGGTGCGCTGGAATTCGCCATGGCGGCAAGCAAGGCGGGAATACAGCCGATCATCGGATGTCAGCTCGATGTCGAACGGCCGCCCGACCTTGTATCCACAGGGAACAAGGGCTTTGGCGCGAGCAACGATACGTTGCCGCGCGACGTCCTGATCCTTCTCGTTCAGGACGAGACGGGATATGAGAACCTGCTGAAACTGGTGAGCAAGGCATTTCTCGAAACGCCCGCCGGAGAAAAACCGCGCATCGATTTTGCGGACCTCGAAGGGTTGAGCGACGGGCTGATTGCACTGACGGGCGGACCGCAGGGCGCCGTGGGGCGGTTGCTTGCGGATGGCGATGCGGTCGCGGCGGGAGCCATGCTGGACCGGCTTGCAGGCCTGTTCTCCGGCCGCCTGTACGTCGAGCTGATGCGACACGGACTCGCCGAAGAGGATTCCATCGAGGCGGCGCTGATCGACCTGGCCTATGCGAAGGACCTTCCGCTGGTCGCTACCAACGACTGTTATTTCGACAATCCGGAGATGCACCAGGCGCACGATGCGTTGCTGTGCATCGCCGGCGGCCACAGGATCACCGATGCTGCCCGGCGGCGGCTGACGCCGAACCACGCGTTCAGGTCTGCCGCTGAGATGCGTGAACTGTTCGCCGATATTCCCGAAGCGGTCGATAATACGATGGTGATCGCGCAGCGCTGCGCCTACATGCCGGAACCGCGCAATCCCATCCTGCCTGCCTATACCGATGAGGAGGGCCGGACGGAGGCGGACGATCTTCGTGAAATGGCTGAAGAAGGCCTGCGTAAGCGACTGGAAACACTTGAAATTGATGGCGGGGATGCTGAGCCTTACCGGGAACGGCTTGCGTTCGAACTGGATGTCATCGTGCAGATGGGATTCCCCGGCTATTTCCTGATCGTCGCCGATTTCATCCAGTGGGCGAAGGCGCAGGGAATACCGGTCGGGCCCGGCCGCGGCTCCGGCGCCGGCTCGGTGGTCGCCTGGGCGCTGACGATTACAGATCTGGATCCGCTGCGGTTCGGCCTGCTTTTCGAGCGTTTCCTCAACCCTGAACGCGTATCCATGCCGGATTTCGATATCGATTTCTGTCAGGACCGGCGCGACGAGGTGATCCGCTACGTGCAGGACAAGTACGGCGCGGACAAGGTGGCCCAGATCATCACCTTCGGAAAACTCCAGGCGCGCGCCGTGCTGCGCGACGTCGGGCGCGTGCTGGGCATGCCCTACGGCTATGTCGACAAGATCAGCAAGCTGGTGCCATTCAATCCGGCCAAGCCGCCGACTCTGGCGCAGGCGCTGGAAGCAGAGCCTGAGCTGCGGCGCCTTCAGAAAGAGGACGAACAGGTCGAAACTCTGCTCGATATCGGCATGAAGCTGGAGGGGCTCTACCGGCACGCCTCGACCCACGCCGCGGGCGTTGTCATCGGCGATCGGCCGCTCGACAGGCTGGTGCCGCTTTATCGCGACCCGCGGTCCGACATGGCGGCGACGCAGTTCTCCATGAAATACGCGGAAACGGCGGGGCTGGTGAAGTTCGACTTCCTCGGGCTCAAGACGCTCACCGTCCTGCAACGCGCGGTCGAGCATCTGAAGAAGCGCGGTATCGATATCGATCTTCTCCATCTGCCGCTGGATGACAGGAAGACATTCGAAATGCTGGGCAAGGGCGACACGGTCGGTGTGTTCCAGCTGGAAAGTTCTGGCATGCGCGACGTTCTCCGGCAGATGAAGCCGGATACGTTCGAGGACATCATCGCGCTGGTCGCGCTCTACCGGCCGGGCCCGATGGACAATATTCCGCGTTATATCGCCTGCAAGCAGGGGAAGGAGGAGCCCGACTACCTGCATCCCGATCTTGAGGAAATCCTGACAGAGACCTTCGGCGTCATGATCTATCAGGAACAGGTCATGCAGATCGCGCAGGTTCTGTCCGGTTTCACGCTCGGCAGTGCGGACCTGCTGCGCCGCGCCATGGGCAAGAAGATCAAGGAAGAGATGGATGCGCAGCGCAGCGCGTTTGTCGACGGCGCTGCGGAACGCGGGGTCGATCGCGCCCAAGCCTCGCAGATTTTCGATCAGGTCGACAAGTTCGCCGGTTACGGTTTCAACAAGTCGCACGCAGCGGCCTATGCGCTGATCGCCTATCAGACTGCCTGGCTCAAGGCCAACTACCCGGTGGAGTTCTTCGCCGCCTCTATGACACTCGATCTCGGCAACACCGACAAGCTCAACATTTTCAAGCAGGAGATCGAAAAACAGGGGATTGCGCTTCTGCCGCCCGACATCAACGATTCCGATGTCGCCTTTTCGCCACGGTCGCCCGCGACAGAAGAGGGCGGCGGATCTATCCGCTATGCGCTGTCGGCTATCAAGAATGTCGGTTCGTCCGCGATGGAGGCCGTAGTTGCGGCGCGCAGTTCGGGCGATTCATTCAAGGACGTGTTCGATTTTGCCGAGCGTGTCGGCAGCAAGGCGGCCAACAAGCGACAGCTCGAAAATCTGATCCGCGCCGGCAGCTTCGATGGGCTTGAAATCAATCGGCGTATGCTTTTCGAGGGTGTCGATATCCTCCTCCGGGCCGCGAATACCGCAGAAAGAGAGCGGAATAATCCGCAGGAGAGCCTGTTCGGCGGCGACAGCGGCGCGGTTGTCGTCCAGCATGAAAAACTGCCGGAAATCGACGACTGGCCAAGTAACGAACGCTTAAACCAGGAATTTGATGCAATAGGATTCTTCCTATCGGCGCATCCGCTTGATGCCTACGGTGGTACTCTGGACCGCATTGGCGTCACCAGATACGAAACCTTAACTGCCGCGTCCGCTGGGAGTAATCCCAAGTTGGCGGGTATATTTACAAGTAAACAGGAAAGGACTTCTGCAAAGGGTAACAGGTTCGCGTTCCTCACTATTTTTGGAAAAAGCGGAAACTTCGAGGTCGTCGTCTTTTCCGAAACTCTCGCGGCGGCGCGGGATCTGCTGGTGCCCGGAAAACCGCTTCTTCTGCATTGCGAGGCGCGCGCCGATTCCGACGGTGTTAGGCTCAACGCAAACTCGATTACCGATCTCGATGCGGCCGTGGCCCAGTCTGCGGCAGGTCTGAACGTCCGGATTACCGAAAAGGATGCGCTCAAAGGCGTTCGCAAGGCGCTGGAAGGCGGGAAATCAGGGCGCGGTCAGATCAGGCTGATCCTCGATATCGAATCGACGCAGTCGGTCGAGGTGGCGCTCCCGGGGCGCTACGCGATCTCGGCCGAACTGAGGGCGGCGATCGGCGCACTGCCCGGCGTACAGGATCTGCACGATACCTGACCGCTCATTGCGGTTTGCGCCCGGAACCCGCACCGCATTATTAACGTAAATTAAGTTGATATTTCCGGGGCTTCGGCGTATCAAGCGGGCGTTAATTTCACACGCGGTCTGACGGCGGGGTTCGGCCATATCGAATTCCACCGTTCCGGTGTCGGGGCAAAAGGGTTTTGCGCCGACTTTCGCCGCGGAGGAACCAACCGGAAAAGGATACGACATGGCTCTGCCTACTTTCTCCATGCGCCAGCTTCTTGAAGCCGGCATTCACTTTGGTCATCATACCCGCCGCTGGAATCCGAAAATGGCACCGTATATCTACGGCGTCCGGAACGGCATTCACGTTCTCGACCTGCGCCAGACAGTGCCGATGCTGCACACCGCCCTACAGGCGGTGCGCGATACGGTAGCCGGTGGCGGGCGCGTTCTGTTTGTCGGGACCAAGCGCCAGGCGTCCGAACAGATCGCCGATGCCGCGCGCCGCTGCGGACAGTATTATGTCGATCACCGCTGGCTCGGCGGCATGCTTACCAACTGGCGGACCATTACGGCGTCGATCCGCCGTCTCAAAGAATACGAAGACCTTCTTAACCAGGAAGACATCGGTCTGACCAAGAAGGAACTCCTGATGCGCACCCGTGACCGCGATAAGCTTGAGCGCGCGCTCGGCGGCATCAAGGAAATGGGCGGTCAGCCGGACCTGTTGTTCGTCATCGATACGAACAAGGAATCCATTGCCATCAAGGAGGCCCGGAAACTGGGCATTCCCGTCGTTGCGGTGCTCGACAGCAATTGCGACCCGCAAGGCATTACCTATCCGATCCCCGGCAATGACGATGCGATCCGCTCGATCGCGCTTTACTGTCAGCTTGTTTCCGACGCGGTACTCGACGGTCTTCAGCAGGAAGCCATCGCGACCGGCCTGGATATAGGCGAGGGCGAGGAAGCGCCTGCGGAATCGCTGGCCGATCCCGGTGCAGCGGAAGAGCCGGCAGCGGACCCGGCTCCTGAAGCGCAAGAGGCGCAGGCAGGTTAGTCCGGAACAAACATTCGGCTATCAACAAGAGTTAAGAGGAAAGATTATGGCTGCAATTACCGCTGCGCTGGTGAAGGAACTTCGCGAAAGCACCGGCGCCGGCATGATGGACTGCAAGAAGGCGCTGACCGAAACGGATGGCGACGTTGAGGCCGCAGTAGACTGGTTGCGTAAGGCCGGACTGGCAGCTGCCGCGAAGAAAGCCGGGCGGGTGGCGTCGGAAGGTCTCGTCGCCGTTGCGACGGAAGGCAATGCGGGAGCGGTCGTCGAGGTCAATTCCGAAACGGACTTCGTGGCGCGAAACGACCAGTTTCAGGCTTTTGTCGGCGATGTCGCCAAAATCGCCCTTGGGGTTGGCGGCGACATGGATGCTGTGAACGACGCATCGATGGCAAATGGCGACTCCGTGTCGGAGAGCATCAAGAACCTGATTGCGACCATCGGAGAAAACATGGGGCTGCGTCGGACTGCCGGGCTGTCCGTCGAGAAGGGCGTGGTCGCGAGCTACGTGCATAACGCTACCGCGCTCGGGCTTGGCAAGATCGGGGTCCTTGTCGGTCTCGAATCCGACGGCGACGCTGCAAAGCTCGAAGCATTCGGCCGTCAGCTCGCCATGCATGTTGCCGCTGCGGCCCCGCAGTGGGCGTCGACCGATGAGGTGGACACCGAAGCGCTAGACCGGGAACGGCAGATTCTGTCCGAACAGGCAAAGGCTTCCGGTAAACCGGATGAGATCGTGGCCAAGATGGTTGAGGGACGGCTTCGCAAGTTTTACGAGGAAGTTGTTCTGACCGAACAGGTCTTCGTCATCGATGGCGAAACCAAGGTTTCCAAGGCTGTCGAAGCGGCGGCGAAGGATGCGGGGGCGCCGATCAAGGTGACCGGATTCGTCCGTTTTGTACTCGGCGAAGGGGTCGAGAAGAAGGAAGAAGATTTTGCGGCGGAGGTCGCTGCTGCGGCCAATGCCTGATTGATTGCGCCGCGCCGTCGCAACTGGCGGCGCGGTATTCCGAACTCCGGTCGAAAGACAGCCCATGAACGCCGGCGGAGAAAAAATTAAGTACAAAAGGGTCTTGCTGAAACTGTCGGGCGAGGCGCTGATGGGCGATGGCGAGTTCGGTCTTGATACCGAAACCGTCACACGCATCGCCGAAGAAGTGAAGGCGGTTCACGATCTGGGGGTTCAGATCAGTCTCGTCATCGGCGGCGGCAATATTTTCAGGGGTGTTCAGGCGGCGAGCCAGGGGCTGGAACGGGGCACTGCCGACTATATGGGCATGCTTGCTACCGTCATAAACGCCCTTGCGGTGCAGGGCGCGATGGAGCGGATCGGCGTCCAGACACGCGTCCAGTCCGCCATTCCGATGGCCACGGTTTGCGAGCCCTATATTCGCCGCCGCGCCATCCGCCATATGGAAAAAGGCCGCGTTGTCATATTCGCGGCGGGAACGGGAAGTCCTTATTTCACGACCGACACGGCAGCAGCCCTGCGGGCGGTGGAAATGGGGTGCGATGCGCTGATGAAAGGAACTCAGGTGGATGGCGTCTATTCGGCCGATCCCCATAAGGTTCCGGACGCAATCCGATACGATGAACTGACATATCACGACGTGCTGTCGCAGGACCTCAAGGTCATGGATGCGTCGGCGATTTCGCTATCCCGTGAAAACGGCATACCGATTCTGGTGTTTTCGCTACACAATTCGGGCGAATTCGCGAGAGTGGCAAGCGGCGCTGGCCGCTTTACCGTGATTCGTGAGGAGGTTTGACGTCATGGCCGATCTGGATATCGACGATCTGAAGCGCCGCATGGAAGGCGCTGTACAGGTGCTTCACGACGAATTCGGCGGATTGCGCACGGGTCGTGCCTCCGCTGCACTGCTGGAGCCGATTAATGTAGAAGCCTATGGCAGTTCGATGCCGATGAACCAGGTCGGAACGATCAGCGTACCGGATTCCCGCATGATTACGGTGCAGGTCTGGGATCAGGGGCTCGTTGCGGCGGTGGAAAAAGCGATTATCGAGTCAGGCCTTGGGCTGAATCCGTCACGCGACGGAAATCTGGTTCGGGTTCCCATTCCGCAGCTTAGCGAAGAGCGGCGGGTCGAATTGACCAAGGTTGCGAACAAGTATGCGGAACAGGCTCGTGTGGCGGTAAGAAACGTCAGGCGCGACGGCATGGATACGCTTAAAAAATTGCAGCGCGACGGCGATATTTCCGAAGACGAGCAGCACGCCTGGGAGGAAGACCTTCAGAAGCTGACCGACAGCACCGTCCAGAACATCGACCATGCCCTGTCGTCCAAAGAAACCGAAATCATGCAGGTCTGAGACCCGGCGTTATGAGCACAGTCTCCACCCTACGCGACGCATCGCCGCCGCCGCCGGTCCATGTCGGTATCATCATGGACGGCAACGGTCGTTGGGCGCAGGCGCGCGGCTGCGCCAGAGTGGAGGGGCACCGTAACGGCGCCGACGCGGTGCGGCGAACTGTGGAGGCGGCGGGTGATCTGGGTATTCGCTACCTTACGCTTTACGGATTTTCGAACGAAAACTGGAAGCGGCCGGAACTGGAGATAAGCGCCCTGATGGGGCTGCTGCGAGTGTATTTGCGGTGCGAGATCGACGAGCTTGACGAAGCAGGCGTGAAAATCCGCTTTATCGGTCAGCGTCACAGGCTGGATGACGACATCGTCGCCCTTATGGAGGGCGCCGAGGAGAAAACGAAGAACAATACGAGGCTCACCCTTATCGTGGCACTGAGCTATGGTGCGAGGCAGGAAATCACCGATGCGGCGAAAGCGATTGCGCGGCGGGTGGCTTCAGGCGATCTGGATCCTGAGAAAGTTGACGAGAACGTTCTGGAAAGCCATCTCGAAACCGCCGGCATTCCCGACCCGGACCTTCTGATCCGAACCAGTGGTGAGCAGCGGATCAGCAATTTTCTGCTTTGGCAACTCGCCTACGCCGAACTCGTATTTACCAATACACTATGGCCTGATTTTTCCAGGGACGACCTCGAGGAGGCGATCAATGAATTTCATCGCCGCGAGCGGCGATATGGCGCAACCGGCTGATCAGCCGAGCCCGGGCTCAACCCTCAGGACAAGAATTTTTTCGGCGTTGCTGCTGGCGCCCTTGGCGCTTGCCGCCATCTATGGAGGCCAGCCTTATTTCGACATTCTGATTGCCGTTGCTGCGGTCCTTATGGCCTCGGAATGGCGCAGGCTGAGCGGCGGTGCGCTTTTCGATGTCGTCTGCTTGCTAATGTCCGCCGCCGTGCTCATCGCAGTTTTGCTTACAGGCATGGGGATGGCCCTGGCGGGATTCGGCGCTATCGCAGTTATGGCCACCTTAGTGGGGCTGACGGCAATCTTCTTCAAGGAAGGCAGGAGCGTTGCCGTATCGTGTGCGGCAGGGGTCTTTGCGGTCGGCGGTTTCGCCATGAGCATGGTCTGGTTGCGGGCGCTGGATCCGGTCGGGCTGAACCTCGTGATCTGGCTCTTTGTGACGATCTGGCTCACGGATATCTTCGCCTATTTTACGGGTCGGTCTATCGGGGGTGTCAGGCTTGCGCCCAGAATTAGTCCGAACAAGACCTGGGCCGGGCTGGCAGGCGGCGTTTTCGCTGCGGCCCTCTGGGGGGCGTTGTGGACGACCCTGTCGGGGGCCGGCGTTGTTCTTGCGGCCGTTCTGGCCGGAATGGGAACCGCGGTTCTCGCCCAGGTGGGCGATCTCGGCGTTTCTGTATTGAAACGGTATTTCGGCGCCAAGGATTCCGGTAGTCTTATCCCCGGACATGGCGGCGTACTCGATCGCATGGACGGATTTATAGGGGCTGCGCCGTTTGTAGCGCTGGCCATCGCGATCGGCGGGCCGGGAGAGATTTTATGGCTGTAAATGGCGGGGCCGCGGCGCCCAGAAGCGTGACCATTCTCGGGTCTACGGGCTCCATTGGCTGCAACACGCTTGACCTTATAGCGCGCAATCGTTCCGACTATCGGGTCGAGGCGCTGACCGCCAATACCAACGTCGAGCTTCTGGCCCGGCAGGCAGTCGAATTCGATGCCTCCTGCGCGGTTGTCGCCGACGAGACTCGATATGGAGAACTGAAAGAGGCCCTTTCTGGTACGTCGGTCGAGGCGGCTGCCGGCGAAGACGCGCTGGTAGAAGCAGCGCTTAGACCGGCCGACTGGGTTATGGCGGCGATCGTCGGGGCGGCCGGGTTGCGTCCTACTCTTTCCGCGATTCAACGCGGCGTCGTGGTCGCGCTCGCAAACAAGGAATGTCTTGTTTGCGCAGGCGACCTCGTCATGGATTCCGTGACAAAATCCGGCGCTACGTTGCTGCCGGTGGATTCCGAACATAATGCTATTTTTCAGGTGTTCGATTTTAAACAGAAGAGCGCCGTCGAAAAAATCATCCTGACGGCATCGGGAGGCCCGTTCCGGGAGTATTCACTGGAACAGATGGCGCAGGTCACGCCGGCTCAGGCTGTGGCTCACCCCAACTGGGATATGGGTGCCAAGATTTCGGTGGATTCGGCGACCATGATGAACAAGGGGCTGGAACTGATCGAAGCCTGCTACCTCTTCGGTCTGCCGGGTGAGAAGATCGACATTACGGTGCACCGCCAATCGATCATCCATAGTCTGGTTGCCTACATCGATGGATCCGTGCTTGCGCAGCTTGGCTCGCCCGACATGAGGACCCCCATCTCCTATGCCCTGGGATGGCCAGGCCGGATGGCATCTCCCAGTCCGCGGCTTGATCTGGCGGAGATTGCGCGGCTTGATTTTGAGAAACCCGATACCGTGCGTTTTCCGTCCATTCGTCTCGCCCGCGAAGCCCTTGATGCAGGCGGTGCCGGGCCGGCGGTTCTGAATGCCGCCAATGAAGTTGCGGTCGCAGATTTTCTCGGGGGCAAAATCGGTTTTCTCGACATAGCCAGAACCGTGGAAGAGACCCTGGGCAAGCTGGTAAGGTCGCACCTGCACAGTCTGGAAGATGTTATCGACGTGGACCGGGAAGCCCGGATCGCAGCGGCCGAACTTACCGCCGCCTGCAGGGTAAGCGCCTGAAAGATGTGCTGGAAACCTCCTGATTCGAAAGGCGCTGGCTGATGGAATTGCTGACCGGATTTTTCGGCGGCGTCTGGACTTACGTGCTCCCGTTCCTGCTCGTTCTGACCGTCCTGGTCTTCGTTCACGAGCTGGGACACTATCTTGCCGCTCGCCAGTGCCGTGTTAGGGTTGAAGTGTTTTCGGTCGGGTTCGGTCCCGAACTGTTCGGTTTCACCGATCGGGTCGGAACACGCTGGAAATTCAGCCTTATTCCGTTCGGCGGGTATGTGAAGATGTTCGGCGAAAGCGCGCCGGACGCAGAAGATAACAGCGTCTCCCATTCTCAGCAGGATCTGGATGTTTCGTTTTTCAACAAGAAGCTCCGGCAACGTGCCTGGGTGGTTTTCGCCGGCCCCCTCGCAAATTTTGTGTTCGCAATCGTTGTTATGGCCGGACTTTTCAGCATTCTCGGTCAGCCCTATACGCCTGCCGATGTAGGTCAGGTGGTCGAGGGGAGCGCGGCGGACAAGGCCGGGCTGAAACCGGGCGATGTCTTTCTCACGATCGATTCCACCGAGATCGAACGTTTTGAGCAGATCGTCCGTATCGTTCAGCTTTCTCCCGGAAAACCGCTGGAGATTACTGTCCTGCGCAAAGGAGAAAAGGTCACTGTCACGGCGGTTCCCACGCCTTTCGAGGAAACGAGATTCGGAGCCACTCAGGTTATCGGTCGTCTCGGAATCAGTCGCTCGTCGGGTGACATGCTGTTCGTTCGACACGACCCGTTGACCGCCATCTGGAAGGCGGGTATCCACACAGCGGTCCTTACCGGAAATATTCTCGACGCACTCGGTCAGATGATTTCCGGCAATAGGACAGCCAAGGAGCTGGGGGGGCCGATCCGGATTGCGCAGATTTCCGGTGACATGGCCCAGGCGGGTATCGTGACGCTGATCCAGTTTGCAGCGATCCTTTCGATTAATCTTGGGCTTATAAACCTGTTGCCCATTCCGCTGCTGGATGGCGGTCATCTGGTGTTCTACGGTATCGAAGCGGTTCGCGGGCGTGCGCTGGGCGAACGAGCCATGGGCTACACGATGAACATCGGACTTGCATTTATTCTGGGGCTGACGGTCTTTGTGACGTGGAATGATCTGGTGCAACTCCGCGTCGTTGAATATTTTGTCAAACTTGTAACCTGAGGAAATTCGTTCGTGGGAATTGCGCGCCTTATAGCAGGAGTTGTTCTTGGCGGTCTGGTCGTTATGGCGGCGGCGGTCGGGGATCTGCGCGCCCAGGGAAACTCGTCCGGGGCACGAGAGATCCGCGTGGAAGGCGCTCAGCGGATCGAACCGGACACAATTCGGTCTTATGTCGCGATCCGCGAAGGCGAGATCATCACCGCCGAGAAGATGGACGATGCCCTGAAGAAACTTTTCGCGACAGGTCTGTTCGCGGATGTCATCGTTCGGCGGGAAGGGCGCGCAGTCGTCATACGGGTGGTAGAAAACCCGATCATCAACAGGATTGCTTTCGAGGGTAACAAGCGCGTCGAAGACAAGATTCTGTTGGACGAGGTCCGTCTTAAGCCGCGGCGGGTATATACCCGCGCTCTGGTTCAGAGCGACGTTCAGCGTCTTATCGACATTTACCGGCGGAGCGGCCGGTTCGCAGCCAAGGTCGAACCCAAGGTCATTCAGTTGCCTCAGAACCGGGTCGATCTTGTCTTCGAGATCAAGGAGGGACCGCTCACCGAAATTCGCCGCATTACCTTTATCGGAAACGACGTATTTTCGGACAGCGATTTGAGAAGCGTCGTTAGAACCAAGGAAAGCGCGTGGTATCGCTTTCTGTCGTCCGACGATTCCTACGATCCGGACAGCCTGACTTTCGACCGTGAACTTTTGCGGCGCTATTACCTCACGAAGGGGTATGCCGACTTTCGCGTACTCTCGGCCATTGCCGAACTGGCGCCCGACAGGGAAGGGTTTTTCGTAACCTTCACCCTTGAAGAAGGTCAGAGATACAGGTTCGGAAAAATAGATGTTTCCGCTGCGTTACGCGACCTTACGCCTGAAAGGATGCGCGGAGAGATCTCTATCCAGGAGGGCGACTGGTACAACGCGGACAGGGTTGAGGATGTCATCGCCAAGCTGACAGACGTTGTTGGAACCCTCGGATACGCATTTGTCGATATCCGACCGCAGGTTAATCGGGACCGGGAGAAGAAGACAATCGACGTGAATTTCCGGATTCTGGAAGGTCCAAGAGTATATGTCGAGCGGATCGATATAACCGGCAATGTACGAACAATCGACCCGGTAATCCGTCGCGAAGTTCCCCTGGTTGAGGGCGACGCTTTCAATGCGTCCAAAATTCAGAGAGCCAGGCGGCAGATTCGAAGCCTCGGATTTTTCGAGAAAGTGGCCGTGACGAATGTTCCCGGGTCGGCACCGGACAAGACTGTCGTCAAGGTCGCCATTGAGGAGCGATCGACCGGCGAGATTTCATTCGGCGCGGGTTTCTCATCGTCCGTCGGTCCCTTGGGCGATATCGGTATACGTGAGAGGAATCTCCTGGGAAAAGGTCAGGACCTTTTCCTGAAACTTCAATTGAGCGCCGAATCTAGTGAGATCGACCTTCAGTTTACAGAACCGTATTTTCTTGATCGCAAGCTTTCGGCGGGCTTCGATCTCTTCAGAGTAACGCGAGACCTGTCGGACGAGAGTTCGTTCGAACGGGAGTCAGTCGGAACAGGGCTTCGCGTCGGATACGATTTCTCCGAATTCCTGTCTCAGCGGTGGAGCTATCGCGTCAGCGAGGAGACCATCGAAAACGTCAAGGCCAACGCATCTCTGGCCATAGGAACGCAGGAAGGGTCGGCTGTAAAATCGGAAATCGGACAGACGCTTACCTATGACCGGCGAGACAACAGGATTTCGCCGACGGACGGGTATGTGACACAGTACTCGACGCACTTCGCCGGTCTCGGTGGCAGCGTCAAATATCTGCGAAACAGGCTGACAGCGACAACCTATTACCCGTTTAACGACAAGGTCGTCGGGAGCCTCGGCGGCCGGGTGGGCTATATCGTCGGTCTGGACGACGATGTCCGGGTTACGGATGCATTTTTCCTGGGCGGCGCTTCCCTGAGAGGTTTTGCAAACGCCGGCGTTGGACCGCGCGATCTTGTCAGCGACGATTCGGTCGGCGGAAACTGGTTTTACAGCGGCGTCGCTCAGGTCAGCTTTCCGCTGGGGCTGCCGAACGAATTCGGAATCAAGGGGCGAGCCTTTACCGACCTTGGCAGTCTTGGCAAAACCGACGCCACACTGGGCAATATTGTGGATACCAAGTCATTACGCGCGTCTGTCGGAGTGGGGCTGACATGGGTTTCTCCATTCGGACCGATTTCGATCGACCTCGCGTCTCCGATCCTGAAAGAGGATTTCGACGAGACGGAGTTGATCCGGTTCGATTTTGGCGCAAGGTTTTAGGAGTTGTTTATGCGGTTTCCGGTACTGGGTTATGTTCTCGGCGTTTTTGCAGGCGTGGTTCTGGGCGATATGTCATCTGCGCTCGCGCAGGGAACTCACCCGCATTCGGTTCAGAGTGTGGGCGTAATCGATGCGCAGCGAATTCTTCGTCAATCAACCGCGTATCAGGGAATTCGTCCGCAGATGCAGACCCTGAGGAAACAGTTCGAGGACAGGTTTCGCGCAGCGGAAGGCGAACTCAGAACGACGAAGCGCAACATCGAACAGGAACGCGCGATCCTGTCGCCGGAGGCTTTCGCCCAGAGGCAAAGGGAGTTTCGGCAGCGCGTCCAGACAGTTCAGCGCGACATGCAGGGCGTAAATCGGATACTCGACCGGGCGATGTCCGATGGCGTTGCGAAAATTCAACTTAAGGCGCATGAGATTGTTCGGGAACTGGCGCAGGAAATGAAGCTGGACCTGATACTGACAAATGTCGCGGTTGCGTTTGCCAGGCCCAAATTCGACCTCACCGATCGGGTGCTGGAACGGCTGAACAAGCGCATGCCGTCCGTAAAGGTTGCGCTCCCGCAGCAGAATCCCGCGCCTCAGCCCGGCAAGAAATAGGGGTCGGAATGGCCGATCCGAGGTTTTTCCGCGCCCAGGGGCCATTCTCCCTGTCGGAGTTGGCGAGCGTCGCGGGCGTTTCGATCGATGATCTCACTAGGCCGGACAGAATGTTCTCCGACGTGGCGCCGCTATCGGAGGCCGGGGCCGACGATTTCAGCTTCCTCGACAACGCACGGTATGTGGAGCAGTTCAGGTCCAGTACCGCCGGCGGTGCGGTGGTACACCCTGACAGGGCGGGGGACGCTCCGGCTGGCATTTCGCTGCTTGAATCGCGTGAGCCCTATCTGTGCTTTGCGAAAATCGCGCGGGCCTTTTATCCGGATGAACCAGTTCCGGCCGGTTTTGGCGGGACCCATGCCGTTGACCCAACGGCCGTCATTGGAGAAGGTTGTTCTCTTGCGCCCGGTGTAGTGATCGGCCCTCGCGCAGAGATCGGGCGGGGAACCCGTATCGGCGCCAACTCCGTCATTGGCGCGGGCACTGTCGTCGGAGAGAACTGCCACATCGGCCCGCTTTGCTCTGTCACATATTGTCTTATGGGCAATGGTGTTCGCCTGTATGCGGGGGTAAGAATTGGCGAAGCCGGGTTCGGGTTCGCACCTTCCCGAGACGGGTTTGTCACTGTTCCGCAACTTGGCCGGGTCGTTATCGGCGACAGCGTTGAAATCGGAGCGAATTCGACGATCGACCGGGGAGCAGGGCCTGACACAATCATCGGCGACGGGTGCCGGATCGATAACCTGGTGCAGATCGGTCACAATGTCCGACTCGGCAATGGGTGTATCGTGGTCGCGCAGACAGGAATTTCGGGCAGTACGACGCTCGAAGAGCACGTGGTGACCGGCGGACAGGTGGGCATCGTCGGTCATGTAACGATAGGGAAGGGAGTCCAGCTCGGCGCGCAGTCGGGCGTTATGAACGATATTCCGCCGGGGCAGCGATTTGCCGGATCTCCGGCCGTTCCGGCACGGCAGTGGCTGCGTCAGACAGCCTGGCTTAAGCGAATGTCCGAAAAGAAGGTTGGTTCCGATGGATAATGTAGAGTCTGGAGAAGTCGTCGAACAGATCGATATCGAGCGGATCATGGAATTGATTCCGCACCGGTATCCGTTTCTGCTGATCGACCGGATGGTCGATATCGTGCCCGGCGAAAGCGCCACCGGCATCAAGAATGTAACCGTTAATGAGCCCTGCTTTCAGGGGCATTTCCCGGGCCATCCGATCATGCCGGGCGTACTGATCGTCGAGTCGATGGCGCAGACCTCGGCGGCGCTCGTTATGCATACCCTCGGCAGGGCTGCGGAAGGCAGGGTTGTTTATTTCATGTCGGTTGAGGGCGCGCGATTTCGGAAGCCTGTTACACCCGGCGATGTCATGTATATCAAGGTTAGGAAACAGGCTCGTCGCGGCAATGTCTGGAAATTCAGCGGCGAAGCTGTCGTCAACGACGCCGTGGTCGCGGAAGCTACCTATACAGCGATGATCATGGAGTAACGGTTTTTATGTCGGACATCCATTCCACGGCAATCATCGAAGACGGGGCGCAGCTTGGCGATAACGTGTTTGTCGGTCCCTATTGCTGTGTCGGTCCCGATGTACAGCTTGCCGACGGCGTCAGGCTTGTTTCGCACGCTGTCGTTGCTGGACGAACGATTGTTGGCCCCAACACCCATATCTATCCGTTCGCATCGATAGGGCATCAGCCGCAGGATCTGAAATACAGGGGCGAGGCCTCGACGCTGGAAATAGGCGCTAACAACATTATTCGCGAACATGTCACCATGAACCCAGGCACCGAGGGCGGCGGCATGATGACCAGCATCGGGAATAACTGCCTCTTCATGGTCGGGGCTCATGTCGCCCATGACTGTCACATCGGCAATCATGCTATTTTCGCCAATAACGCCACTGTCGCCGGACATGTCATTGTGGAGGACTACGCCGTTCTCGGTGGACTGTCCGCCGTTCACCAGTTCGTTCGGATTGGCCGCCATTCGATGATCGGCGGGATGTCGGGGGTCGAGCAGGATGTCATTCCCTACGGTTCGGTGCTCGGCAACCGCGCGCGCCTGGCCGGGCTCAACATCGTAGGCCTCAAGCGCCGCAAGTTTTCGCGAACGGAGATCGCCGACCTGCGCAAGGCCTACCGTCTGTTGTTTGCCGAGGAAGGCTCCATGGCGGAGCGGGTGAAGGACGCTTCGGAGATGTACAGCGATAACCGGGCGGTCATGGATATCGTCGAATTCATCCAGACCGATTCCAGTCGTGCAATCTGCCAGCCGCGTACGGAGCATGGCGGATAGGCTGGGTATCGTCGCGGGTAGCGGAGACCTGCCGGCCCGTATAGCGGGGCTGTGCCGCGACAACGACCGCGATCATTTCGTCCTGGGGATCAAGGGACACGCCGATCCGGCGCTGTTTTCCGATTGTCCGCAGGACTGGATTCGTCTGGGAGAGGGCGGACGCGGAATCGACCTCCTCCATGAACACGAGGTTCGCGACGTTGTGTTTGCCGGAGCGGTCAGGCGTCCCAGCCTGCTCGAGCTGCGGCCCGACAGGAGAACCGCCCTGTTTTTTGCGCGCCTTGGCAAGGCCTGGATCGGCGACGACTCGCTCCTGAAAGCGCTCGTCAGCGAGATGGAAGGCGAGGGTTTTCGAATCGTCGCCCCGGAGGACCTCCTTGAGAGCGCGATAGCGACGGAAGGCGTCTTTGGCCGCCACGCCCCGGACGAGAATGCAAAGCAGGACATCTTGCGCGGATTCGAGCTGTTGCAGACTCTGGCGGCGCAGGATGTCGGGCAGTCGGTTGTCGTTCAGCAGGGCATTATTCTGGGGATCGAAGCCGCAGAGGGGACCGACGCGCTGATACGCCGTTGCGGCCCACTGCAACGGGAGGGAAAACGCGCGGTTCTGGTCAAGGCTCACAAGACCGGGCAGGAGCGGCGGCTCGATTTGCCAGCCGTCGGCGAAAGGACAATGCTGGCGGCGGTCGAGGCCGGACTGCAGGGGGTCGCGATCGAAGCCGGCGGGACGCTGGTCCTCGATCGGGAGCGGATGGTCGAGGCTGCGGATACCGCGGGGCTCTTCCTTGCAGGAGTAAGAGCGCCTTCAGGTGGCTGAAGACAGCCAGAAACCTCTGAAAATATACGTGATCGCCGGCGAACCTTCGGGCGATTTGCTTGCCGGTCGTCTCATCGCGGCGCTGCGGGAGAAGGCAGACAGGAAGATCGAATTTTTCGGCGTGGGCGGTCCACGCATGGCCGAGGAGGGTCTTCAAAGCCTTTTCCCGATGGAAGAGCTTTCCGTTATGGGAATTGCGGAAATCCTCCCTCGTGCGTATCGCCTGATGCAACGCATGCGCGAAACAGCCGCTCATGTTCGGGAGATCAGGCCGGAAGCCATCGTGACTGTAGATGCGCCAGCGTTCTGTTTCGGTGTTCACAGACGTCTGGAGGGGTTTCCCGCAACCAGGATTCACTATGTCGCTCCGACCGTCTGGGCCTGGCGGCCCGGCCGGGCAGAGAAGTTCGCGAAAGTTTTCGACAGGCTTCTGGTGTTGCTGCCGTTCGAGCCGCCCTGGTTCGAACGTGTCGGGCTTGCGACCGATTTTGTCGGCCATTCGGTTCTAGAATCCGATATCGACCCCGATGCCGGAACGGAGTTCAGGCAGCGGAATGGGATCGAGCCCGACACGACGCTTCTTTGTATTCTGCCGGGAAGTCGCCGCGGCGAAATTTCGCGCCACCTCGGTATCTTCGGCGAAACGGCCGCGATGCTTGGAAAAGGGCGGCGAAAATTTTCGGTAGTCATTCCGACCCTGCCGTCAAAGGTGGGCCTCGTTCGGCAGGGTACGGCAGGCTGGTCTGTTCCGGTCACCATCGTCGAGTCCGAACGGGAACGGTATGAAGCGATGGCGGCGTCCGACGCGGCCCTGGCGGCGTCCGGCACTGTCGCCCTGGAACTGGCGCGGGCGCGGACGCCGAGCGTGATCGCCTACCGTATTCACCCGCTGACTCACCTGATTGTCCGGAACATGGTTTCAGTCGAGTACGCGAATCTGGTCAACCTGCTCCTCGACCGTCCGGCAGTGCCTGAATTTCTCCAGGGCGATTGCCGTGCCGACCGCCTGGCCGGGGCGCTGGAAATCCTTTTGAATGACAGCGAAGCGCGGCAGGCGCAGATAAAAGCGTACGATCAGGCGCTGTCCATGCTGTCCAATGACGGCAAGGCGCCAAGCGAGGTTGCGGCGGACTGCGTGCTGGACGCTCTCGGCCATTCGCTGCCAGCCGACAGAAAATAGCTCCAGCAAAAAGGGCGCCGAAGCGCCCTTTTTCAGGATGCCTTTCGGCGATCAGGACCGAGCGTTGAGCGGCACGTAATCGCGTCGCGCAGCGCCGGTGTAGATCTGGCGGGGGCGCCCGATTTTCTGCACCGGATCCTCGATCATTTCGTTCCACTGGGCGATCCAGCCGACCGTCCGCGCGACGGCGAACAGCACCGTAAACATGGTGGTCGGGATGCCCAGAGCCTGGAAGATAATACCCGAATAGAAATCGACGTTCGGGTAGAGCTTCCGGTCGACGAAGTATTCGTCTTCGAGCGCAATCTTCTCCAGCTCCATGGCGAGTTCCAGCAGGGGCTCGTCCTCGATACCCAGCTCGTTCAGCACGGCATGGCAGGCCTCGCGCATGATCTTGGCGCGGGGATCGAAATTCTTGTAGACCCGGTGGCCAAAGCCCATCACCCGGAACGGATCGTCCGGATCCTTGGCCTTCTTGACGTACTCGTTGATCCGCGACTTGTCGCCGATCTCGCGCAGCATGTTGAGCACTGCTTCATTCGCGCCGCCATGGGCAGGGCCCCAGAGGCTGGCGATGCCGGCGGAAACGCAGGCAAACGGGTTCGCGCCGCTCGAGCCGGCGAGACGCACCGTCGACGTCGACGCGTTCTGTTCGTGGTCCGCATGCAGGATCAGGATCCGGTCCATCGCCTTGGCGATGACAGGATTGACCTCGTACTCCTCGCACGGTGTCGCGAACAGCATGTTCAGGAAGTTTTCGGCAAAACCCAGCTTGTTGTTCGGATAGATGAAGGGCTGCCCGACCGAATATTTGTAGGCCCAGCCGGCGATCGTCGGCATCTTCGCGATCATCCGGTAAGAAGCCACCATCCGCTGGTGCGGGTCCGAGATATCGGTGCTGTCGTGATAGAACGCGGACAAAGCGCCTACGACGCCGCACATGATGGCCATCGGATGGGCGTCGCGCCGGAATCCGCGGTAGAAGTTGGCCATCTGCTCGTGGAGCATGGTGTGGTAGGTGATGTCGTGATCGAACTTCTTTTTCTGGTCCGTATTGGGTAGTTCGCCGTAGAGAAGAAGGTAGCAGACCTCAAGGAAATCCGAGTTTTCCGCCAGCTGCTCGATCGGATAGCCCCGATGCAGCAGAATTCCTTCGTCGCCATCGATGAAGGTGATCTGCGACTCGCAGCTGCCCGTTGCGACAAAGCCCGGGTCGTAGGTGAAATACCCCAGATCGGCGTATAAACGCCTGATGTCGATTACGCCGGGCCCGTCCGTCCCGGTCATGACCGGAAAGTTTGCTTCCTTTCCGCTGATATTATCCCTGATAGTGACGTTGGAGTTGCTACCCGAGGCCGAGCTGTCCTGGCTCATGCGGTCTCCTTTCCCGTTTCCGGCTCACCGGTTCCCGGCGGAAGCCGGTCGGTTCGATTGCGTGATGCGGCGGCAAACTAGCCGAATTCACGGGGCGAATCAAACCGCTTCTTTGCGCTGCAGAACGTCGTCGATCCGTCCCAGGGTCTCCTCGGCGCCGAGCACATGCGCCACTTCGAAAATTCCGGGAGAAACCGTTGTACCGCAGAGGGCGGCACGTAATGGCTGGGCGATCTGGCCGAGTTTCAGCGCTTCGGCTTCCGCGAAGGATTTAACGCAGCCTTCCACTGTTTCGTCCGACCAGTCGTCGATTCCGGCGAGAGCAGCTTTGAGTTTGCCGAGATGTTCCAGCGCATCGCCGGTCAGGAGTTTGGCGGCTTTTTCATCAGGCACGAGCGGGCGGGGTTTGGCATAAAATAGTGCATTATCAGAGAGTTCATTTAATGTCTTCGCTCTTGGCTTGAGACCTGGAATGGCGGCAACGAGGCGTTCGACCGTTATCTCGTCGATCGTTTTTTCGAGGGCTTTCTCAATCTTCGGTCGGATAAGCTCGACCAGGCGCCGCTCGTCGCAATCGCGGAGGTAATGCGCGTTCACCGCGTTCATCTTGTCGAAGTCCATGCGCGCGGCGCCCCGGTTGACGTCCTTGATGTCAAACCACTCAATGGCCTTCTCGAGCGGAAAGATTTCGTCGTCGCCATGGCTCCAGCCAAGCCGCATGAGATAGTTGAGCAGCGCTTCAGGCAGATACCCCATATCGCGGTAGGCATCGACGCCCAGCGCGCCGTGGCGCTTCGACAGTTTTGCGCCGTCGGCGCCATGGGTCAGCGGCATATGGGCGAAGACCGGGTAATCCCAGCCGATCGCGCGGTAGATGTTGATCTGGCGGAACGCGTTGGTCAGGTGGTCGTCACCGCGGATGACATGGGTGATGCCCATGTCGTGATCGTCAACCACCACCGAGAGCATGTAGGTCGGCGTGCCATCGGCGCGCAGCAGCACGATGTCGTCGAGTTCGCTGTTCGATACGCGGACCTCTCCCTGGATGGCGTCCTCAATGACCGTTTCTCCGTCGCGCGGCGCTTTCAGCCGGATTACCGGATCGGCGCCCGGAGGCGCTTCGGACGGGTCACGGTCTCGCCAGCGCCCGTCATAGAGCACCGTTCTGCCCTCGGCCCGCGCCTTTTCCCGCATTTCGGTGAGCTCTTCCGGCGTGCAATAGCAGCGATAGGCGTTGCCGCTCTCCAGCAGTTGCGCGGCGATTTCGGCGTGACGATCCTGCCGTTGCGACTGGAAAACCGGTTCCTCGTCCGCGGAAAGCCCGAGCCAGTCGAGACCGTCGAGGATCGCGTCGATGGCTTCCTCGGTCGAACGCTTGCGGTCGGTGTCCTCGATGCGGAGAAGATATTTTCCCCCGCAATGACGGGCGTAGAGCCAGTTGAACAAAGCTGTCCGCGCGCCGCCGATATGAAGGAAGCCGGTGGGAGAGGGGGCGAAGCGGGTTACGACAGTCATGGAACGGGTCATCCGGTGTTTCAGGCGATACGATGGCGTCCTGATAGCATTTCGCTAGACTGAACGTCCATGAGATTGGCAATCGGACAGGAGACCGGTAATCCGGCGCCGCCTTACAACGCGGCAAGGGACTGGCTTGACCGGAGCATGTCGGCTGTATCCTCTGCCGAAAGGGGGCGTTGGGCGCTTTGGCTGCCCGTTATGATCGGCGTCGGGATCGCGGTCTATTTCGGGCTGCGGAAGGAACCGCCCCTGTGGAGCGGTCCGCTTGTCGCGATAGTCAGCCTTGTTTGTGCGATGTTGTTGCGCCGCAGGATCTGGCTGCAGCTGCTTATGTGCTGCCTGACCTTCGTTGCGCTGGGGTTTTCTGCTGCCCAGTTGCGGACCTGGTCAGTCGATGCGCCCGTTATTCAGAAAAAGACGGGGCCCGTGTGGATCGAAGGGAGGGTCGTTGCCGCGGAAATTCGGGACGCGGGCAGCCGATTGACTCTGGACAATCTCTCCATCGGTCGGTTGGCCCAGAAGAGAACGCCGGCAAGAGTCCGGATACGCGGCGCCCGGGAAGATGCAGGAACGTTCGCTCCAGGGCAACGAATCCGGGTGCTGGCCGTCCTTCATCCGCCGCCCGGTCCAGCAGAGCCCGGTGCTTTCGATTTTTCAAAGCGGGCCTACTTCGAAGGTCTCGGCGGGGTCGGATACGCCGTCCGTGCTCCGGTTTTGGCAGTGTCAGCGGCTGATGGCGGATGGCGCGTCATGATCGCGAAGCAGCGCCATTCCCTGACCCGGGCTATTCTGGAGGCGCTGCCCGGTACGCCCGGTGCGGTGGCGGCCGCGCTGATCACGGGCGAACGGGGCGCCATACCCGAAGAAGAGCTTTCGGCGATGCGGGATTCCGGACTGGCGCATCTGCTGGCAATTTCGGGGCTGCATATCGGGCTGATCGGGGGCTTCATTTTTTTCGCGGTTCGGCTGGCGCTTGCATCCTGCGAGCGGCTTGTTCTGGCGTTTCCGGTAAAGAAACTCGCAGCGCTCGCCGCGTTTTTCGGGTGTTTCTTTTATTTGCTGATTTCCGGGTCGACCCTGCCGACATAACGAGCCTTCCTGATGCTTTCGCTCGTTCTTCTGGCGGTCATGATCGATCGCAATGCCATTTCAATGAATCTGGTCGCCTGGGCGGCCGCCGCAATCCTGTTGCTGGCCCCGGAGAGCCTTGAATCGGTGAGTTTCCAGATGTCATTTGCCGCGGTAATCGCACTGGTCGCCGCCTATGAGGCGGTGTCCGCCCGCCGGTTCGAGCCGATGGAACGCAGAACGCCGGCCATGAAAGGCGCGCGCTATGTCGGCGGGGTTCTCCTGACCACGATCATCGCAACTGTCGCGACAGCGCCTTTCGCGGCGTTTCACTTCAACCGGCTGGCTCTCCTGGGCGTAATCGCCAACCTGATCGCGGTTCCACTGGCGGCGCTCTGGATCATGCCTCTGGCGCTGATTTCGCTGGTGTTCATGCCGTTCGGGCTCGAACAATGGCCGCTCGCCGCCATGGGCTGGGGGATCGAAGGCGTGCTTTCCGTCGCGCGCTGGGTTCAGGCCCTGCCGGGTGCTGCGACGATGCTGCCTTCGGCGCCCGGTTGGGCGCTAGGAGCGGTCGCAATCGGCGGGTTATGGCTATGCGTCTGGCGGAGTAGGCTTCGCGTTCTGGGTGTGTTGCCCGTTTTCGTTGGAATCTTCGGCTGGTCGTTGTCGGCGTCGCCCGACATCCGGGTTACTGCAGACGGAAAGACCGTCGGTCTGCGCACTTTGGATGGCGACCTCGTCCTGCCTTTCGGCGGCAGGGGATTTACCGTGGAAACCTGGCGTCGCCGCTCCGGGCTGGAACCGGAGGCGCGCGGTCCGGCATTAGATGACGTTCCCGGTCTGCGCTGCGACGGTCTCGGGTGTATATACCGGTCGGGCGAGCGCGTGGTGGCCCTTGTCCGCGATGCTGCCGCGCTCGAGGAAGATTGCCGCTCCGCGGATATTGTGATCAGCCAGACGCCGGTTCGAAAATGGCGCTGCAGAGGGTCAGGCCTCGTCATTGACCGTTTCGATCTGTGGCGAAACGGCGCACACGCGCTTTATTTGCGGCCTGATCGGATCACTGTCGATAGCGTCGGTTCTGATGGCGGAGTGCGCCCGTGGCAGCGCTATCCGCGATCGCAGAACAGGTAGCGCTAGTACTGTCGGACGATCGTCTTCAACCGGCCCTGTATCTTGACGCGGTCGGCCCCGAAGATACGCGTTTCATAAGCGGGGTTGGCGGGCTCCAGCGCAACAGTGTCGCCCTTCCGCCGCAGGTATTTTAGCGTGACCTCTTCGTCATCGACTAGCGCCACCACGATGGTTCCATTTTCCGAGGTGTCGGTATGTTCGATAATTGCAACATCGCCATCGAGAATGCCCGCCTCGATCATCGAATCTCCGCTGACCTCCAGCGCATAGTGTCGACCGCGACCGACCATGGACGGCGCGATCTCGAACGTGCGGGTTTCGTCGCGGACGGCTTCGATGGGAAGTCCCGCCGCGATCTGCCCGTAAAACGGCACGGACAGGGTGGCCGTTTCCTCTGTTTCTTGCATTGCTTCCGGCGTATCGGATGCTTCCGGCTCGCCGGGAAATCTCCCCTTGATAACGTTGGGGGCGAACCTCGACGGCCCCGATGTTCCGTCGGTTGAATTTTCCGGCAGTTTGAGGACTTCCAGCGCCCGGGCCCGGTGGGGCAGGCGACGAATGAAGCCGCGTTCCTCCAGCCCGGTGATCAACCGGTGAATGCCGGATTTGGACTTGAGGCCCAGCGCATCCTTCATCTCGTCGAAAGACGGCGATACTCCCCGGCTTTTGAGATGGCGGTCGATATATTGAAGAAGTTCGTACTGTTTTCTGGTCAGCATGGTTTGGGCCTCACTACTCGAATGCGCCCCCCAAAAGCGAAAGGGCCGGGCGAACAAAACAAAAACATTTCGAATGTTCTAGTAAAGTTCTTTTTCCCGGTCAAGAATCACGGAAATTAAATTGCCTGAATTCGTCGGATCAGGCGCTGATGAGCGATCCGCCCAGCATCAGGACGGAAACGCTGTCGCCCGCAGAGGCCGGCGGCGCGAAGGGCGGGCGGATGACGAGACAATCGGCGCGGGTCATGCCTGAAAACATCGAACTGTCCTGTCTGGAAAATGTCGTTGCGACCCTGTTTCCCTTGTGGTCCCGGGTCAGAGAGGCGCGAAGATAATCTTCACGCTCGTCGTTTTCGCCGAGATCATTGCCGAGAACGGCGGTTTCGATGGCGTTTGCCGAGGCGGAAGAGCCAAGCATTGCGGCTATCGCAGGCCCAAGGAAGATTGTGGCGCAGACCAGCGCCGAAACGGGATTGCCGGGCAGACCCATCATGTGCGTCTCGCCGATATTGCCGAACATCAGCGGTTTGCCCGGCCGCATGGCGATTCGCCAAAAATCGACCTCAAGCCCGATATCGCCGAGGACTTTCTGCACCAGGTCGTGCTCGCCGACCGATGCCCCGCCGCAGGTAACCAGCATGTCAGTGCCGCGCGCGCCTTCCGCCATGGCCCGCAGAGCATCTTCAGAATCCGGCGCGATGCCTAAATCGATCGGCTCGCCGCCCATTGCCCGGATAAAGCCGGCAAGCGCCAGCCCGTTGGACGAGACGATCTGGTTGTCTGCGATAGGCTCGCCCGGCATGACGATCTCGTCGCCGGTGGCCAGCAGCGCGATGCGCGGTTTCCGGCTGACCGAGAGCCAGGGAACGTTCATGCCCGCCGCAAGCCCAACCCGCCGTGCAGTAAGGACGGAGCCCTTTTCCAGAAGCACGTCACCCTCGCGGAAGTCCAGCCCGGCGGGTCGGACAAATCGGCCTGCAGGCGCTTCGCCGTCAACGACATTGACCGTGTCGCCGCCGGCCTCGGTATTTTCCTGGATCACGATGGCGTCCGCGCCGTCGGGCAGGGGCGCGCCGGTAAAGATACGCACTGTCTCGCCCGAACCGATGGTTCCGTCATAGGACTGTCCCGCAGGAACATGGCCAACGATCTTGAGAGTGACCGGGATCGTCTTTACGTCTTCCGAGCGGACAGCATATCCGTCCATCGCCGAGACCGCCTTGGGCGGCTGGGTCCGGCGCGCTGCGACATCTTCCGCCAGCACCCGGCCCAGAGCGTCCGCCAGAGAGATACGTTCCGCGGGCATACGAGGCATGGCATCGCAAATTCTCTGTCGCGCGTCGGCGACGGGGAGCAGATCGGCCATTATTCGTTCCTGAAGTCGCCGGACCTGCCGCCGGACTTGGCGAGCAGTCGGATATCGGTCAACCGCATGCCGCGGTCGACCGCCTTGCACATGTCATAGATTGTGAGCGCTGCAATCGATACCGCGGTCAGCGCCTCCATCTCCACGCCGGTGCGCCCGCTGACCCTGCAGGTTGCCGTGATGTCGACGGCATTGCGGTCGGGATCGAGTGAGAGATCCACGTCGATGGCTTCCAGCGCCAGCGGATGGCAGAGCGGGATCAACTCGGGCGTTTTCTTCGCTCCCATGATACCGGCAAGCCGGGCGACCGAAATGACGTCGCCCTTCTTGACGCCGCCGTCGCGGATCAGCGCCATCGTCTCGGGCGCCATCAGGACCGATCCCGCCGCGGTGGCGACGCGATGCGTCACATCCTTGTCGGAAACGTCGACCATCGAGGCATTGCCGTCCTCATCGATATGGCTGAGCTTGGCGTTCGTCATGCGGAAGCAGCCGGTGCAAGAGATGGAACAGGATTGGCGAGCAGGGTTCGCACCGCCTGGGAAACGTCGTCCTGCCGCATCAGCGATTCCCCGATCAGGAAGCAGCGCGCGCCGACCGCCGCCATGCGCGCCAGATCGTCCGCTGTATAGAGGCCGCTTTCGCAGACCAGCAGCCGGTCGGCGGGAACCAGCGGGGCCAGCCTCTCGGTATTGTCCAGGCTGGTCTCCAGCGTCTTGAGATTACGGTTGTTGACTCCAATCAGCGGGGAAGAGAGCTTCAGAGCGCGTTCAAGTTCTTCCTCGTCATGCACTTCAATCAGAACGTCCATGCCGTATTCGAACGCCAGGGCTTCGAATTCGGACGCCTGCGTATCGGTCAGTGCCGCCATGATCAGAAGAATGCAGTCCGCGCCAAGCGCGCGCGCCTCGACAATCTGGTAGGGATCGACCATGAAATCCTTGCGCAGCGCGGGCAGGGAAACGGCGCCGCGCGCGGCGACCAGATGTTCGCTGCGTCCCTGGAAATAGGGTTCGTCCGTCAGAACCGAAAGGCAGGTCGCGCCGCCGCTCTCGTACGCTTTCGCCAGCGATTCGGGGTCGAAATCCTCGCGGATCAGCCCCTTGCTTGGCGAGGCTCTCTTGATTTCGGAGATGAGGCCATAGCCTTCCGAAGAGGCGGTCCTCAGCGCATCGGCAAAGCCGCGCGTCGGCGAAGCCGATTCCGCTTCGGCGCGGACCCGTTCGATCGGCCGTACCGATTTAGCCTCGTCGACTGCGACCTGTTTTTCTGCGCAGATGCGTTCGAGAACGTTCGACATGACGCCTGACATGGTAAGGGTCAGCTCTTTCCGCTGTTGGTGATACTGACCATCGCCTCCAGCGCCTGCTTCGCCTTGCCGCTATAGATGGCATTGGCGGCGATCTTGGCGCCCTCAGCGATATCGCCAGCCTTGTCGGCGACGACCAGCGCGGCCGCGGCGGTATAGACCACGACGTCCCGGAACGCGCTTGGCTTGCCGTCCAGCATTTCGCGCATCGCGCTGGCGTTTTCCTCCGCATCGCCGCCTTTCAGGTCGGCGGCATCTGCGGTCGCCAGCCCGGCGTCCTCGGGCGAAACCTCGAAATCCGTCACGCTTCCGTTTTCAAGCGCGGAAACGAAGCTTGGTCCGGTTGTGGTCAACTCGTCGAGCCCGTCTGATCCGTGAACGACCCAGGCTTTGCGCGCGCCGAGCTTGCCCAGCACTTCCGCCATCGGCCGCACCCACTCGCGGGCGAATACCCCGACCAGCAGACGGTCGACATTGGCAGGGTTGGAAAGCGGACCGAGGATATTGAACACAGTCCGGGTGGCGAGTTCGATCCGTGGCCCCGCGACATGGCGCGTCGCGCTGTGATGGCGCGGGGCCATCATGAAGCCGATACCGGCCTCGCGAATGGACTTCTCGATCAGGGGCATGTCGCAGTCGATATTGACGCCGAGCGCCATCAGCACGTCCGCCGCGCCGGCTCGCGACGACAGGGCTCGGTTGCCGTGCTTGGCGATGGGAACGCCGCATCCGGCAGTTACGAGCGCGGCGCCGGTCGAAATATTAAGGGTGCCGCCTCCGTCGCCGCCTGTGCCGACGATGTCGATCGCATCGGCGGGCGCCGCGATGTGGGTGGCTTTCTCCCGCATGACCCGCGCTGCCGCCGTGATCTCGTCGACGGTTTCCCCGCGGACGCGCAACGCCATCAGGAACGCGCCGATCTGCGCCGGCGTCGCATCGCCCGACATGATAATGTTGAAGGCTTCGCCCGCCTCGTCCTCGGTCAGCGCGTTGCCGCCGGCGACCTTGTTGAGAAGCGGCTTGATGCCGTCCGCGGAACCGTTCATGCCGCTTCCTTCCGTTCCTTCGTCAGATCGAGAAAATTCTGCAACAGCCTGTGGCCGTGCTCCGTGTCGATGCTTTCGGGGTGAAACTGTACGCCATGCAGCGGCCGGTCGCGATGGGCTACACCCATGATGACGCCGTCGTCCGTTTCCGCTGTAACCGTGAGACAATCCGGCACGCTGTCCGGAGCAACCGTCAGGGAATGATATCGGATCGCCGAGAACCCGTCGGGCAGCCCGGCAAAAACGCTTTCGCCACGATGACGGACCGGACTGGGCTTGCCATGCATCGGCAGCGGTGCGCGAACGATCCGGGCGCCCATCGCCTGCGCGATCGACTGGTGACCGAGGCACACGCCGAGGAGGGGGGTGTCGCCCGCCTTGCTTGCAAGCTCGAGGCAGATACCCGCGCCGTCCGGATCGCAGGGCCCTGGCGAAAGAACGATGCCGTCCGGTCGCAACGACAGAGCTTCCGTAACGGATAGCGCATCGTTGCGGTGAACGACGCACTCGGCCCCGAGTTCACCGAGAAAGTGGACGAGGTTGTAGGCGAAACTGTCGTAATTATCGATTAACAGTATCATTTCAATGACTTGGCCGCGCTTCTGCGAATGCGAGTTGGTTATATCAGGTATGGAGGGCTCGCGAAAGCAACGCAGTATCTGGAACCTGTCAGGGCGCTTGCCACTTCAAACAGCAGGATCGATATTGTACGGAACCTGAAGTGACTTCGCGATTTCAGCCGAAGGACCGGCAATCAATGACCGATCATTGCCATATGCACCTCGCAGGAGGTGAAGAAGAAGCGACGGCGATCGATCCGGTCTGCGGCATGACCGTCAAGCTCAATGTCGGTAAACCGTCTTTCGAGCATGAGAACGAAACCTATCATTTCTGCTGTCAGGGCTGTTGCGACAAGTTCTCCGGTGACCCTGTGCATTATCTGTCGGGGGCCCACCGCAAGGCTGCGGAAGAGGCGCCTGAAGGGACGATCTTTACCTGTCCCATGGATCCGGAAATTGAACAGGTGGGCCCGGGGGCCTGTCCGATCTGTGGCATGGCGCTGGAGCCGATGGGAATTCCCACCGGCGATCAAGGTCCCAATCCCGAACTGGTGGATTTCAGGCGGCGGTTCCTGATCGGCACCGTCCTGACGCTACCTGTCCTGATTCTCGCGATGGCGCCGCATCTGGGATTTGGCGCGATACGGGAATCGTTGGGAGAAGCGGTGTCGCTGTGGGCGGAATTCCTGCTGTCGACACCGGTTGTCCTGTGGGCCGGTTTCCCGTTTCTGCAACGGGGCTGGAACTCAATACGGACCTGGAACCTGAACATGTTCACTCTGATCGCGATCGGAGTGGCGTCGTCCTATTTGTTCAGCGTCGTTGCCGTAGTCGCACCTGGTCTTTTCCCGGATGGTTTCCGCGACAGCAACGGGTATGTCGGCGTCTATTTTGAAGCGGGCGCTGTGATCGTGGTCCTCGTCCTGCTGGGGCAAATAATGGAGCTGGGCGCGCGGGAACGCACGGGAGCAGCCTTGCGCGCTTTGCTGGACCTGTCGGCGAAGAGCGCACGGATCATCCGGGCCGACGGTAGCGAGGACGACATTCCGCTGGAGGGCGTAAAGGTCGGCGACCGGCTGCGCGTGCGTCCCGGAGAGAAAATTCCGGTCGACGGGCTGGTTCTGGAAGGGCTTTCATCGGTTGATGAATCGATGATCTCCGGAGAGCCGATCCCGGTCGAGAAATCGGAAGGCGACGCGGTTACGGGTGCGACCATCAACGGAACCGGCGCCCTGGTAATGGAGGCTAAGCGCGTCGGGTCCGATACTATGCTGAGCCGGATCATAGAAATGGTTGCGGCGGCGCAGCGAAGCCGCGCGCCTATACAAAGAGTTGCAGATTCAGTTGCCGGCTATTTCGTTCCCACAGTGGTGCTGGTCTCGATAATCACATTTGTGGCCTGGGCGTTCTGGGGACCGGCACCGGCGTTTGCCTATGCGCTGGTGAGCGCGGTGGCCGTGCTCATCATTGCCTGTCCGTGCGCGCTTGGCCTTGCGACACCGATGTCTGTCATGACGGCAACCGGCCGCGGTGCTGCGGCAGGCGTCCTGATCCGGAACGCCGAGGCCCTGGAGCGGTTTGCTGCCGTGGACACGCTGATTGTCGACAAGACGGGGACGCTGACGGAAGGCAAGCCCCGGCTTGCTTCGGTGCTGTCGGCGCCCGGTTTTGAAGACAATGAACTCCTGAGCCTTGCTGCGAGCGTCGAACAGGGGTCGGAGCATCCGTTGGCCGAGGCCATTGTTGCGGGCGCGAAGGAAAGGCGCACGGTTCTTGCCGGTGCGACGGATTTTCGGTCGCTTACCGGAAAAGGCGTCAGGGGATCGGTTGGAGGAAGACGGGTAACGCTCGGGAACGAACGGTTGCTTGAAGAGATGGGTGTCGATGGGAACGGGCTGGCGGCAGAGGCGTATGCGCGGCGCGACGATGGCGAAACCGTCATGTTCGTTGTTGTCGACGGAACCGTTGCGGGGCTGCTGTCGGTCGCGGACCCGATCAAGGAAACTGCAGCCGAAGCTCTGAGTTCGCTTCGTCGCGAAGGTCTGAGGATCGTTATGGCGACCGGCGACAGCGAACGTACCGCGTTGGCGGTGGCAAGGCGTCTGGGGATCGATGAAATCCATGCCGGCGTTCTTCCTGAGCACAAGGCGGCGCTGGTTAAGCAATTCCAGGCTCAGGGCCGGAAAGTGGCGATGGCGGGAGACGGGGTGAACGATGCACCGGCGCTCGCCCGGGCGGATGTCGGCATCGCCATGGGCACAGGCGCTGACGTCGCGATCGAGAGCGCTGGCATAACGCTGGTCAAGGGCGACCTCTCCGGGATTGTCAGGGCGCGTCGATTGGCGCGGGGGACCATGCGCAATATCAGGCAGAACCTGTTTTTTGCACTGGTCTACAATGCGCTCGGCGTGCCTGTCGCCGCCGGCATTCTCTTCCCCTTCACCGGGATCCTGGTTTCGCCGATGTTCGCCGCGGCGGCGATGAGCATGAGTTCGGTGTCGGTTATCGGAAACGCGCTCAGGCTCAACCGGATTCGTCTGTAAAAATGGTCTGGGATGCGCACCGGCTGAGAGCTTCGCTCGAGTATGCGTCCTTCCGGTTGCTTAGATCCCTGAAGCCGGGATCCTACGGGTTCAGCCTGTTTCGCCGGAAGTGGGGGACGCGCCTGACGGCGTCTGCAACGCGTCTGGGCATCGACCTGAAAAATATATCTGCCGGGTGGGGCCAAAGTGTAAATCGAACCGCCATTGTTCCCTATCTTGCGTTTGGGCTCGCCGTCCTCATGGGATTGAGCACGGACAGGGAGATATCCGACGAGAAGGGTACGGCGACACAGATCGTCGAGGTCGATCAGTCTGCTCAAGAATCCTTTCACCTGAAAACCGAAACCTTTGCAGAGTTGCGAGACGACTCGGCGCAGCCGATCCATCCTCCTGCATACAAGTTGCCTGCTTCCGAACCGCCTGCGTCCGAACTGCTTGTGTCGTTGCGCCCCGTTGAGCCCTCGCTTCTGGAAGCCCTCGTCGAGATCGAGCCGGCGTCGTCGTCGATTATGGAAGAGGCCGCCAGACCGGTATTGTCTCCAGCGGACTTTTTGCCGGCGGCGGTCGTTTCGGAGGTTGTTCTCGATGCGATGCCGGTTTTCGGTCGAACGCCCTCCGGGAACATTATCGCGGTTTAATCGAAAGATCGTGTCGATGAGACGTGGCGGCGTCATTCGGTCGTATTCGCTCCGGTCAAAGCCAGGTCGATGGTTGCAATCGTTATCGACGACCTGGGGATGGACCGGCGTCGAACGGCGGAAATCATGGCTCTTCGCGGACCGCTGACGATGTCGTTCCTGAGTTATGCCGGCGATCTCTCAAGGCAGACGCGAAGGGCCCGCGAGGCGGGGCACGAACTTCTGGTTCATGTTCCGATGGAACCGGAACATGTCCGCGACGATATGGGGACGAACGTTCTTGAGGTCGGACTCTCCGAAAAGGAGCTCGTTCGTCGGATAGACTGGGCGCTCCAACGATTTTCGGGGTTTGTCGGTATCAACAATCATATGGGAAGCCGCTTCACCGCTGACCGGCCTGGCATGACCAGACTGATGCGGGAGCTCAAGAATCGCGGTCTCCTTTTTCTCGATTCCCGTACGACTGCCAGGAGCGTCGCGGCTGAACTCGCCCGGGACTTCGCCGTGCCCTTTGCCGAAAGGAGGGTTTTCCTCGACAATGATCCTGCCCCCGCCGCGGTCGCCCGTCAGATGCAGGAAGCGGAGCGTATAGCCCGCCGCGATGGGGCGGTGGTCGTTATCGGCCATCCTCGGGACGCTACCATCGCAGCCCTGCGTCAGTGGCTTTCGCGTTTGGAGGAGCGCGGCTTCGTGCTGGCGCCGCTCAGCGCCGTGGTCAATCGGGCGCAGCTCAGGGGACGGGGATGATCAGGGATTTCGAACAGGAAGATTTTTACGGCGTTCTCGGCATCGTCAACCAGGCCGCTGAGGCGTATCGCGGAGCGATCCCGGCGGATCGGTGGCACGAGCCCTATATGTCGGCCGATGATCTTGAGGCCGAAATTGCGGCGGGCGTGGCGTTTCGTATTTATGAGGCCGACGGGTGCCTGGCCGGGGTCATGGGCGGACAGCCGGTAAAGGACGTTTTCCTGATCCGTCATGCCTATGTCGCGCCAGAGGCCCAGCGCGGCGGAATAGGCGGCGCTCTTCTGGACGATCTTGTCCGCGGCGTCTCGTCGCCGGTGCTCGTCGGCACCTGGGCCGCGGCGATATGGGCCATCGACTTTTACCGGCGGAACGGATTCGTCATGGAAGACGGGGACGAAACGCGTCGTCTGCTTCAGACCTACTGGAGCATTCCCGAACGTCAGATCGAAACGTCGGTGGTTCTTCGCCTTATCGGATAATCAGTTCAGATAGTCAGTTGCTGCGCTCGCCGGCGTAGCGGATCGCTTCCTCTGCGGCGCGGACGAGGGCGAGCGCCTTGTTCTGGCATTCCCGGTGTTCGGAATCAGGATCGCTGTCGGCGACGATGCCGGCGCCCGACTGGATATACATCGTACCGTCCTTGACCAGAGCTGTGCGCAGCACGATGCAGGTGTCCATCGTGCCGTTGGCTGAGAAATAACCGACGGTGCCGGCATAAACGCCGCGCTTTTCCGTCTCCAGCTCGTCGATGATTTCCATCGCCCTGATTTTCGGCGCACCCGAGACGGTGCCGGCGGGAAAGCCGCCAATCAGCGCATCGATAGCGTCGTGCCGGTCGGCGTCGAGGTCGCCTTCGACGTTGGAAACGATATGCATCACGTGCGAATAGCGCTCGATCACCATCTTCTCGGTGACTTCGACCGAGCCGATCTTTGCGACGCGGCCGACATCGTTGCGTCCCAGGTCGAGCAGCATCAGATGCTCGGCAAGTTCCTTTTTATCCGACAGCAGGTCGTCGGCCAGCGCCCTGTCGGCCGCGCGGGTATCGCCACGTGGCCGCGTTCCCGCCAGCGGCCGGATGGTCACCTTGCCGTCGCGCACCCGGACCAGAATTTCCGGGCTCGATCCGACGACGGAGAAATCCCCGAAATCGAGAAAGAACAGGAATGGAGACGGGTTGGTGCGGCGAAGCGCCCGGTAGAGCGAGAAGGGGGGCAGGCTGAACGGAAGGCTGAAGCGCTGCGACAGGACGACCTGAAAAATATCTCCGGCGAAAATATACTCCTTGGCCCGCCGTACCATCTCAAGATAGCGGGACTCGGGCGTATTCGATTGCGGGGTGTGTTGTTCGAGCTGTTCCGGCTGGGTCGAGGCGTCGTGCGGCAGGGGCCGATCGAAAGCGTCGATGGTTTCGGTCAGCCGTTGCGTTGCGGCCTCATAGGCCTGGGATGCAGTTGATCCGCTTTCCGGCCGAACCGGAGTCACGATGGTGACGGTATCCTTGACCGTGTCGAACACGACCATGATTGTCGGCCTTACGAACAACCCGTCGGGCAGACCGAGCGGGTCGGGGCGCGTAGAGGGAATCTTTTCCATCAACGCAACGGTGTCATAGCCGAGATACCCCACCAGCCCGGCCGCCATCGGCGGCAGGGATTCCGGAAGGTCGATCCGGGACTCCTCGACGAGCGCGCGGAGCGAGTCGATCGCCCCGTCCGCCTCAGCCGCGAAACCGTCCGTATCCGTCAGAGCCAGCCGGTTGATTTCTGCCTTGTCGCCCCGGCACCGCCAGATCAGGTCCGGCCGCAATCCGATGATCGAATAACGCCCGCGGGCCGCTCCGCCTTCGACGGATTCGAGCAGAAAGCTGTTGGGCTGGTTCGAGGCAAGCTTGAGCATCGCCGAGACGGGCGTCTCCAGGTCGGCGACGATAGAGGTCCAGACAACCTGGGGTGCGCCGGCCTCGTACGTCTCTTCGAAGACCGGGAACCCGGGTTCGACTTTCATCAATTTCCGCCGCGTCCGGTGACCAGCGTCTGGACGACAGTCGAATTTACCTTGACCGGATAGCGCTTGCGCAGGCTGTTGAGATACTGGTCGATCTGATCGTTTGCGAGCGCTGCCTGAAGCTGGCTGCGAAGCGCATCGGTTTCGGCCTTGTTGGCGCCGGGATCGGCAGCGACGATGCTTTTTAGTTCGCCGACGGCGTAACCGTCCCTGGAAGCGGCCATCGCCAGAGCGCCGGGCTTTAGCTTGAAGATTTCAGCGGAAAGGGCGGGGGACACGGCAGAGTTCGGATCGCGGATAAATCGTGTAAACGGTTTGCTGGAGACGACCGATAGTCCGGCTTTCTCCGCGGCCTGCTTGAGCGAACCGCCGGTTTTTGCGGTATCCAGCAGCGCGGCGGCCCTCTTGCGTGCTGAGTCCTGGAGTTGTGTCTCCTTCCAGGCCTGAATGGCGAGATTCCGGACGGCATCGAGCGGCTGAAGCTGCGGCGGGACGACGTCATCGACCCGGAAAACGTAATACCCCCCGTCTCGGGCTTCCTCGATATTGGTTGTTTCGCCCTTGGCTGTCCCGAAGACGAGGTCGGTGAACTGGGCGTCCCGTGGGATATTGGAAACCGGCTTGCCGTCGCCGTCGTTGCCGGATGCGTCAAGTGCGGCGATGCGGGTTACAGGGGCGCCGATGCCATTTGCGGCGTCCTGAAGCGGCGTGCCGGCCGCCAGAGCGTCGTCGAGCTTCTGCGTAAGGGCGATAAAGGTGTCGACAGCCATTTCACGGGCAATATCGTTCACGATTACGGGCTGAAGGGCTTCGAGCGTCGGAGTCCGGCCGGGTTCGATGTTCCTGACCCTGAGTACGTGCCAGCCGAGGGCTGTCTTGACCGGGCTTGTTACGCCGCCCGCCGGAAGGGCAAATGCCGCTGTGGCCACCGGGGCGGGCAGGTCGCGGCGGGCAAGCGCGCCCAGGAACGAAACCGTCGCGCCGTTACTCTTCGCGGCGTCGTCAAGGGATGAGCCCTGTTTCACCGCGGCAGCAATTTTCGCGGCGGCTTCTTCGTCCTGGAGCAAAACCTGTTCGAGCGCGCGACGCTCAGGGATGCCCTGCGTTTCCTTGCGAATTTCGTATTCTTCCAGAATTCGCTTCTCGTCCGGGCGGAGTTCCTTCGCGGCCTTTGCCGGGTCGAGGTAAACCAGCGTCAGCGATCGTGTCTCGGGTTTTGTAAAACGCGCGGGATTTTCCTTGTGGAACTTTGCGAGTTCGGCGGGCGAGGGTTCCGGGATATCGGCGATTTGGCCGGCGGGGACCGTGACCACGTCGGCCACTCTTTGTTCGTTACGGTACCGGTAAATGGCATCGAGCATCGCCGAGGGCACCCGCGACGACGAGGTCAGCGCGCTGCTGATCTGGCGCCGCAGGATGTTTTCCCGGATGATCGACACGAACATGCCTTCCGAGATGCCTTCCTGTCGCAATGTTTGCTCATAGGCGGTTCGGTCGAACCGGTTGCCCGGTCCCTGAAACCGTGGATCGGCGAAAATCGTCTGCCGGATCAGTTCCTCGCCCACGGCAAGTTTGAGAGTCGCCGCTTCCAGTTCGAGCAGACGCCCATTCACCATCTGGTCGACGGTCTGGTCGATCAGGCCGAGTCGTGCGGCCTGCTCAAGGTCGAAGTCAGGTCCAACCTGCCGGCGCATGAGGTTAAGCAGGCGACCTACTTCCGAAGAGGCGTTCTCGTATTCGATTGTCGTACCGCCCACGCTCGCGACTGTCTGGTCGGCGGTCCGGGTCGGGATGATGTCCCCGACGCCCCAGACGGCGAAGGACAGGATCAGCAGACAGGCAAGGATCCTGATGACCCATTTGACCGCCGTTCCCCGCATCGCTTCGATCATGAATTCATCCCTGTACGAAAGTTCAAGTCCATCCTTGCGCCCGCAGCAATATAATTGCGCCTGCCTCAGGATCGTGGAGCGCGGCATCATAGAAATCGCGCCTGCCGACTGCAATATCAAAGGGATGAGTGGGGCGCCTGGCCGGAAACCAGTTGCGGCCTGTCTTGTTGGGCCTGTCTGGTCGGGCCTGTCTGGTCGGGGCGCGGGACCTATGCTAGACGGTCACGCTGGAAAGTGAGGGTTGTCATGACTATTCGACCGTTGATCGCGGGCAACTGGAAAATGAACGGGCTTATGGCTGACGCCGTGGCGCTGGCTGGCGGGCTTGCTGAAAAGGCGAAGGCCAAAGACGCTTCGGACGACATGCCGGGCGACATGCTCGTCTGTCCTCCCTTCGTGCATATCGCGGCTGTTTCGGCCGCACTCGACGGGTCGGGAATCGCGCTGGGCGCCCAAGACTGCCACACGGCTTCGTCCGGCGCGCATACCGGGGACGTCAGTGCGGCGATGCTCGTGGACATGGGATGCAGCCACTGCATTGTCGGCCATTCGGAACGCCGCGCCGATCACGGGGAAGGGGACGCCCTGGTCAGGCAGAAGGCGACCGCTGCGCAGGGCGAAGGGCTGGTCGCCGTTATCTGCGTCGGCGAAACGCTGGAGGAACGCGATGCCGGAACCACGCTGGCGGTCGTCGAAGCGCAGCTTCGCGGGTCCGTTCCCGAAGGCGCAACAGCGGCGAACACGGTAATTGCCTACGAGCCGGTCTGGGCCATCGGTACCGGGCGGACACCCACCATCGAACAGATCGGGGAGGTCCACGATCACATGCGGTCGGTCCTCGACGGGCTGGTTGCCGAAAGCGGGGCTGTCAGACTGCTTTACGGCGGCTCCGTTAACCCCGGGAATGCGCAGGACATCTTGGCCCTCGCGAACGTCAATGGCGGGCTGGTCGGAGGCGCGAGCCTGAAAGTCGACGATTTCTGGTCGATCCTGGAAAGCGCGGCCTGAACGACCGAAACAAGAACAGACTGGCAAAATATCGCCGCGGGGCTTAAAAGAAGGCCGCCGAAAACCAATATCCGGAACTGGAGCGGGGCCGTTCTGAACGTTCCCGCCCCGGAGTAACCCCGGAGTAACAAGGAATCCGCCGTGGAAGCCGTTATTCTGCTGATACATCTGCTGCTCGCGATCGCTCTGATCATCGTCATTCTTCTGCAGAAGAGCGAAGGCGGCGGCCTTGGCATCGGCGGCGGCAACATGGGCGGGCTGATGACGGCGCGCGGTTCCGCGAACCTGCTGACCCGTGCGACGGGCATCATCGCGACCTGCTTTATCGTGACCAGCATCACGCTGGCTATTCTTGCCGGCAATGCGCGTCAGGGCAGGTCGATCGTCGATCAGCCGGCGGCGCCGGTCCAGCAGCCGGCGACGCCCGCGACCCCGAGCGTACCGCTCGCCAACTAGGCCTTTGGCGGCCGATTCGGGGGCGACCGAATCACTTCGCCTAACTATTCCCTATGGAGTGGCTTTTTTGGGCTTCTTTGCCGTTGGGCGCGGGCGCGTTCTTCTATAAAGTGGCCTTCCATGACGCGGTTTGTCTTCATTACCGGCGGCGTGGTTTCCTCTCTCGGAAAAGGAATATCCGCAGCCTCTCTTGCGGCGCTTCTGCAGGCGCGCGGCTTTAGCGTCAGAATCAGGAAACTCGACCCCTATCTCAATGTCGATCCGGGCACGATGAGCCCGTTTCAGCACGGCGAGGTCTATGTCACCGACGACGGGGCGGAAACCGATCTGGACCTTGGCCATTACGAACGCTTTACCGGCGTCGCGGCCCGGAAAAGCGATAACGTCACGACGGGGCGCATCTATTCCACCGTGATCGCCCGCGAACGGCGCGGCGATTATCTGGGCGCAACGGTGCAGGTCATTCCGCACGTCACCGACGCGATAAAAGAGTTCATTGCAGACGAGATCACAGACGAGGATTTCATCCTGTGCGAGATCGGCGGCACCGTCGGCGATATCGAGAGTCTGCCGTTTCTCGAAGCGATCCGCCAGAAAGCCAACGAGCTGGGACCGGAACGGTCCATGTTCATCCACCTGACGCTACTTCCGCATCTGAGTTCGGCCGGCGAGATCAAGACCAAGCCGACCCAGCATTCGGTCAAGGAACTGCAGAGCGTCGGGATCCAGCCGGATATCCTGCTGTGCAGGGCCGAAGACCCCATCCCGGAAGATGCGCGCCGGAAAATCGCGCTGTTCTGCAACGTGGCTGTGGAACGGGTGATCTCGGCGCCCGATGTCGGCACGATCTACGAGGTCCCGCTCTGCTATCACGAGCAGGGGTTCGATGTAGAGGTCTGCAAGCATTTCGGCGTCGGGCTTGAGCGGGAACCCGATCTGGAGCGCTGGCGCAGGATCGTCCATCGCCTCAAGGAGCCCGAGGACGAGGTAACCATCGCCGTCGTCGGCAAGTACACGCAGCTGCCGGACGCATACAAATCGCTGGCCGAAGCGCTGACACACGGCGGTATTGCCAACAATGTTCGCGTGAACATGAACTGGATCGACTCCGAGATATTCGAAAGCGAGGACGCGATCCATTATCTCGAAGACGTGCAGGGCATTCTGGTGCCCGGCGGTTTCGGCGAACGCGGCTCGGAAGGCAAGGTCGCGGCCGTGCGGTTCGCCCGCGAACATCAGGTGCCCTATTTCGGCATCTGTTTCGGCATGCAGATGGCGGTGATCGAGGCGGCGCGCAACATGGCGGGAATCAGGAATGCCGGCTCGACCGAGTTCGGTCCGACGCCGGAACCGGTGGTCGGGCTGCTGACAGAATGGAAGCGCGGCAACACCGTCGAGCGGCGCGACGAGGATACCGACCTTGGCGGCTCGATGCGCCTCGGCGCCTATCCCTGCCGGCTCAAGGGCGGGACGCTGGTGCGCACGATCTACGACAATGCTGCGCAGATCGAGGAGCGTCACCGGCACCGGTTCGAGGTCAATATCAACTATGCGCCGCGGCTGGAGGAAGCCGGGCTGGTGTTCTCCGGCCTATCGCCCGACGGGGTGCTGCCGGAAATCGTCGAACTGCCCGATCACCCCTGGTTCGTCGGCGTGCAGTTTCATCCGGAGTTGAAATCCAAGCCGTTCGATCCCCACCCGCTGTTCAAATCCTTTATCAAGGCGGCGATCGACCGCTCGCGGCTGGTCTGAGCGATGACGCAGCAACGCCATATCTCCATCGGCGGGCTTACCGTCGGCAACGATCTCCCGTTCACGCTGATCGCCGGGCCGTGCGCGCTGGAAAGCCGGGCGCACGCGCTGGAGATGAGCCAGGCGCTGGTCGAGATGACCGGGCGTCTGGGGATCGGGCTGATCTACAAATCCTCGTTCGACAAGGCCAACCGGACGTCGATCCGGTCCAACCGGGGGCTGGGGCTGGAGGAAAGCCTGCCTATCCTGGCGGAAGTCCGGGAAACCTATGGCTGTCCGGTGATCACCGACGTTCATACGGCCGAACAATGCGCGCCGGTGGCGGAAGCGGTCGACGTGCTGCAGATCCCCGCCTTCCTGTGCCGCCAGACAGACCTCATCGTCGCCGCCGCCAATACGGGGAAAGCGCTCAATATCAAGAAGGGCCAGTTCCTCGCCCCGTGGGACATGGTCAACGTGGTCGCCAAGGCGACCGAGAGCGGCAATGACAGCGTCATGATGTGCGAACGCGGGACGAGCTTCGGCTACAACACGCTGGTGTCTGATATGCGTTCGCTGCCGATCATGGCGGAAACCGGCTATCCGGTGGTGTTCGACGCGACCCATTCGGTGCAGCAGCCCGGCGGGCAGGGGGGTACTTCCGGCGGCGAGCGGCAATACGTGCCGGTGCTGGCCCGCGCGGCGCTCGCCATCGGCGTCGCGGCGGTGTTCATGGAAACCCATCAGGATCCGGACAGCGCGCCCTCCGACGGCCCCAACATGGTGCCGCTGGACCGGATGGAAAAGCTGCTTGGGACCTTGAAGGCGTTCGACGGATTGGCTAAGTCATCGGCCTGATTAGAGCCGCCTTCGTTCGTACAACTACCGGGAAGAGATCATGACCGCCATTGCCGCCATTCACGGCCGCGAAATCCTCGATTCACGCGGAAATCCGACCGTCGAGGTCGATGTCGTCCTTGAGACTGGCGCCTCGGGTCGCGCCGCGGTGCCGTCGGGCGCCTCGACCGGCGCCTACGAGGCCGTCGAGCTGCGCGACGGGGACAAGGATCGCTTTGGCGGCAAGGGCGTCCAGAACGCCATTGAGGCCGTGAACGGCGAGATACAGGACGCGCTGGTCGGGCTCGACGCCGAGGACCAGGTCGAGATCGACGACATCATGTGCGAGATCGACGGCACGCCAAACAAGGCGCGTCTCGGCGCCAACGCCGTGCTCGGCGTCAGCCTCGCCGTCGCCAAGGCGGCGGCGCAGGAAGCCGGTCTGCCGCTCTACCGCTATGTCGGCGGCGTGTCGGCCCGGACGCTGCCGGTGCCGATGATGAACATCCTCAATGGCGGGGTGCATGCCGACAATCCCATCGACGTCCAGGAATTCATGATCATGCCGGTTTCCGCCGAGAGCATCGCCGATGCGGTGCGCTGCGGCGCGGAAATCTTCCAGGCGCTGAAATCGGAACTCGGCAAGGCCGGGCTCAACACCAATGTGGGCGACGAGGGCGGTTTCGCGCCAGCGCTCGGCAGCGCCAGGGAAGCGCTCGACTTCATCATGCAGTCGATGCGGACGGCCGGATACGAGCCGGCCGTCGACGTGGTTCTGGCGCTCGATGCTGCGTCCAGCGAGTTCTTCAAAGACGGGAAGTATCATCTCGCGGGAGAGGGGAAGACGCTCGATAGCGCCGGCATGGTCGATTATTACGCCGACCTGGTCGGCTCATACCCCATCGTCTCGATCGAGGACGGCATGGCGGAGGACGACTGGGACGGCTGGGCCGCGCTGACCGCCGCCATCGGCGACCGGGTGCAGCTGGTGGGCGACGATCTGTTCGTCACCAACACCGAGCGCCTCGCCGACGGCATCGCGAAGGGCACGGCAAACTCGATCCTGGTCAAGGTCAATCAGATCGGCTCGCTGACTGAGACGCTGGCCGCGGTGGAGATGGCGCACAAGGCGCGCTACACCGCTGTGATGTCGCATCGCTCGGGCGAGACCGAGGATTCCACCATCGCCGACCTCGCCGTCGCCACCAATTGCGGCCAGATCAAGACCGGCTCGCTGTGCCGCTCGGACCGGACGGCCAAGTACAACCAGTTGATCCGTATCGAGGAAGACCTCGGCGATCAGGCGCAGTACGCCGGAAGGTCGTTCATGCGCGCCGATCCTGCGGGTTAGGCGGACGAGGCATCCCTCAGCGAAATGCACGTATCCCGAGTCAAGCTGAATCATTTTTGTCACAGGTTTCACTAGAGTCCTGACTTATTTGACTCTTTTTCGATAATTTCCTTGACCCGACGAATCGGTCTGTGATTCGATTCGCTCATGTCGGTTGTTCTGGAAATCCGCCGCCGGGGGCGTCACGTCGCAGGCTCTATCCTGGGAGCCCTGCTTTTTGCCTACTTTATCCTGCATGCCGTACAGGGAGATCGCGGCCTGCTGGCTTGGGTACAGCTTCGTCAGCAGGTTGCCGTTGCAGAAGCCTCGCTTGCTGCGTCGTCGGCGACGCGGTCGGCGTGGGAGAACCGCACGGCGCTGCTGAGCGGCGAAAAGATCGATCCGGACATGCTGGAGGAACGGGCGCGCGCGGTGACCGGTTTTGCCCGCCAGGATGAGATCGTTATTCCTGTAAAATAGCCGGTAAATTAGCCGGTTTCGGGGTTCGTTTCGTTCGCGCCTCCGGTTTTGCATATTTCTTTCAAAACCGCCCTGCAAAAAAATACAAACTTTCACAGCCTTCGTTTTGCGGCGAAGCCGCTTTCGTATACGCTCGATTTACGGTTAACGGGCTAGGCTCCCACCGGGTTCCACGCGTCTGAACAGGGATATCCGAGATGGCGACAAAACGAAAATCCGCATCTTCAGCGAAGAAAGCGGCGGCGAAGAAGGGGAACGGCAAATCCGTTCTCGCCAACGATCCTGAACTTCTGAAGAAATGCTATCGCGACATGCTGCTGATCCGCCGCTTCGAGGAGCGCGCGGGCCAGCTGTACGGCATGGGGCTGATCGGCGGTTTCTGTCACCTGTATATAGGTCAGGAGGCCGTGGTGGTCGGCATGCAGGCGGCGGTTACCGAAGACGACGCTCTCATCACCTCGTATCGCGATCATGGCCACATGCTGGCCTGCGGCATGGACCCGAAAGGCGTAATGGCCGAACTGACCGGCCGCGAGGGAGGCTATTCCCGCGGCAAGGGCGGCTCGATGCACATGTTCAGCATCGAAAAGAATTTCTATGGCGGGCACGGCATCGTCGGCGCGCAGGTCTCGATCGGCACCGGCATCGCCTTCGCGCAGAAATATCGCGACGATGGCTGCATCACGATGGCCTATTTCGGCGACGGCGCGTCCAATCAGGGCCAGGTACATGAGAGCTTCAACATGGCCGCCCTGTGGAACCTGCCGGTGATTTACGTCATCGAGAACAATCGCTACGGCATGGGCACTTCGGTCGAGCGGGCCTCGGCGCAGAAGGATCTGTACGAGCTCGGCGCGGGGCTGGAGATCGACGGGATGCAGGTCGACGGCATGGATGTCGAGGCGGTAAAGGCGGCGGGAGAAAAGGCCGCTGAAATCTGCCGCAGCGGCAACGGTCCTTATATTCTCGAAATGCAGACCTACCGCTATCGCGGCCATTCGATGTCGGATCCGGCGACCTACCGGTCCAAGGAAGAGGTCGACAAGGTGCGCGACGAGCAGGACCCGATTTCCAACCTGCAGGCGAAGCTGGTTGCGGCCGACGCGCTTTCCGAGGAAGAAGCGAAAGAGATCGACCGCGAGGTGCGCGAGATCGTGAAGGAAGCGGCGGAGTTCGCACAGTCGAGCCCGGAACCGGACCCGTCGGAGCTGTATACCGACGTGCTGGTCGAAGCCTGAGAACGGGAGCAGCAGAACATGGCGATCGAAATTCTCATGCCGGCCCTCTCGCCGACCATGACCGAGGGCAACCTGGCGCGCTGGCACAAGAAGGAAGGTGACAGGATCGAGCCGGGCGACGTACTGGCCGAGATCGAAACCGACAAGGCGACCATGGAGGTCGAAGCCATCGATGAAGGCACGCTCGGCAGGATCATGGTGCCGGACGGCAGCGAGGGCGTCGCGGTCAACCAGGTGATCGGCCTGATCCTGGCCGATGGCGAGGACGCCCCTGCGGACGCGCCCGCAGCGCCTGCACCCGAACCGAAGGCCGCTCCTGCGCCGAAGGCAGAAGCAAAAGCCGAGCCTGCCGGGAAGAAGACTCCACAGAAAGCGGAAGCCAAACCGGTCGACGGGGACACTCTTGCGGCGGCTTTGCAGACGGCGGCGAAACCGGACCATGCCGGCCAGACGACAAGCCTCACCATTCGCGAATCCCTGCGCGACGCGATGGCCGAGGAAATGCGCGCCGATGAGCGCGTCTATCTGCAGGGTGAGGAGGTCGCTCAGTATCAGGGCGCCTACAAGGTCAGCCAGGGGCTGCTCGATGAGTTCGGGCCGCGCCGGGTGGTCGATACGCCGATTACCGAGCACGGCTTTACCGGCGTCGGCGTCGGCGCGGCGATGGCGGGTCTCAAACCCATCGTCGAGTTCATGACCTTCAATTTCGCCATGCAGGCGATGGACCAGATTATCAATTCCGCGGCGAAGACCAACTACATGTCGGGCGGCCAGATGCGCTGCCCGATCGTTTTTCGGGGGCCCAACGGCGCGGCGGCCCGGGTCGCCGCCCAGCATTCGCAATGCTATGCGAGCTGGTATGCCCATATCCCCGGGCTGATCGTGGTCTCCCCGTGGAGCGCGGCCGATCACAAGGGGCTGCTGAAATCCGCGATCCGCAATCCCAACCCGGTAATTTTCCTCGAGAACGAACTCCTCTACGGCCAGAGCTTCGAGGTGCCGAAGGACGATGACTGGACCGTGCCGATCGGCAAGGCGAAGGTGGTTCGCGAAGGCGCCGACGTCACGATCACCGCGTTTTCGATCATGGTGGGCAAGGCGATAGAAGCCGCTGAGATGCTGGCCGCCGAAGGCATCGACGCCGAAGTGATCGATCTCCGCACCATTCGTCCGCTCGACACCGACACCATCGTAAACTCGGTGAAGAAGACCAACCGCATCGTATCGGCGGAAGAGGGCTGGCCGTTCTCCGGCATCGGGTCGGAGATCGCCGCTCGCATGATGGAAGCCGCGTTCGACTGGCTTGATGCGCCGGTTATGCGGGTCTGCGCCGAGGACGTGCCGCTGCCCTATGCGGCCAATCTGGAAAAGCTGGCCCTGCCGCAGGCAGCGGACATAGCGGCGGCGGCGAAAGCCGCCTGCTATCGGGACTGATCGCCGATGCCCATCAAGATCCTGATGCCGGCGCTTTCGCCCACCATGACGGAGGGCAATCTGGCCCGCTGGCTCAAGAAGGAAGGCGACGATATCGCGCCCGGCGACGTGCTGGCCGAAATCGAAACCGACAAGGCGACGATGGAGGTCGAGGCGATCGACGAGGGCACGCTCGGAAAGATCGTGATCGGCGACGGTAGCGAAGGCGTCAAGGTCAACGAAATCATCGGCTATATCCTCGAAGACGGGGAAGACGCGTCGTCCATCGGGGACGAGCCGGCGGTGGCGCTCCAGGAAGCCCCGAGGCCTGCAGTGGAAGAAAAGGCCGCGCCCGCACCAGCCGCCGCGTCTCCCAGTAACAGCGATGTCGCAATCACGCCGCTGGCCCGCCGCATCGCGGAACTGGAAGGCGTCGATATCGCTGCAATCGAAGGGACCGGCGCGCGCGGCAAGATCACGCGGGCCGATGTCGAGGCGGCCGTCGGCGGCAAGCCGGCAACGAAAGCTGCGCCGGCCAATAACGGCGACCGCGTGTTTGCGAGCCCGCTGGCGCGCCGTCTGGCGCAAGAGGCCGGGCTGGAGCTTTCAGGCATTGACGGAACGGGCCCCAACGGTCGCATCGTGAAAGCGGACGTGGAGGCGGCCAGATCCGCGCCGAGACCGGAAGCCCCGGCAGAAGCGCCCGAGGCTGCCGATATCCCGGCGAGCGAGGCCTACGACATCGTCAAGATGTCGACCATGCGCAAGGTCATCGCCGAGCGCATGACGCATTCCAAATCGACCGTTCCGCATTTCTACCTGACGGTCGACTGCGAGATCGACGAGCTGCTGAAGGTCCGCAAGGCTCTGAACGAGCGCGGCGAGAAGGACGGCATCAAGCTGTCGGTAAACGATTTCATCATCCGCGCCTGTGCGCTGGCCCTGATGGAGGTTCCCGATGCCAATGCCGGATTCGAAGCCGAAGGTCTGGTGCGGAAATATCGCCGGGCGGATATCTCGGTCGCGGTGGCGATCGAGGGCGGGCTGATCACGCCGATCATTCGCGATGCCAACAGCAAGGGTCTGGCGGACATTTCCGCCGAGATGAAGGACCTCGCCGGGCGCGCGCGCGACGGCAAGCTGATGCCCGAGGAATACCAGGGTGGATCGTTCAGTATTTCCAATCTCGGCATGTTCGGGGTGAAGCAGTTCGATGCCGTCATCAACGAGCCGCAGGGCTGCATCCTCGCGGTCGGCGCGGGAGAGGCGCGGCCCGTGGTGAAGAACGGCGAGATCGTGCCGGCGACCGTGATGAGCTGTACCCTGTCGGTCGATCATCGGGTGGTCGACGGGGCGATGGGCGCGCAGCTGCTTGCCGCCATCAAGCGGCTGATCGAATACCCGCCGGCGATGCTTCTCTAGCCACCAGCAAGGAATTCCAATGGCTGACAACCAGTTCGACCTCATCGTGGTGGGCGGCGGGCCCGGCGGCTATGTCGCCGCGATCCGCGCCAGCCAGCTCGGCATGAACACGGCCCTGGTCGAGAAGGAGCATCTTGGCGGCATCTGCCTCAACTGGGGCTGTATCCCGACGAAGGCGCTGCTCCGCACGTCGGAAATCCATCACATCCTGCAGAATCTCGATGCGTTCGGCATGTCGGCGGAGAACATATCCTTCGATATCTCGAAGATCGTGAAGCGCTCGCGCACGGTTGCGCGCCGTCTGAACCAGGGCGTCGGTCACCTGCTGAAAAAGAACAAGGTCACCGTGTTCGATGGCGCAGGCAAACTCGCCGGGCCGGGAACGCTCGCGGTGACGGACAAGGATGGCAAGACCGAAGACCTGAAGGCCAAAAACATCATCCTCGCCACCGGTGCGCGGGCGCGTTCTCTGCCGGGCATGGAGCCCGACGGCGAGAAGATCTGGACCTACCGCGAAGCCATGGTGCCGGAAGCCATGCCGAAATCGCTGCTGGTGGTGGGGTCCGGCGCGATCGGGATGGAATTCGCCAGCTTCTACAGCGATCTCGGCGCCGAGGTGACGGTGGTCGAGGTGATGGACCGCATCCTGCCCGTCGAGGACGCGGATATTTCCGCCCACGCGCAGAAGGCGTTCGAAGGGCAGGGGATTGCCATTCATACCGGCGCAAAGGTCGAGGGGCTGGATGCGTCCGGCGACGGTGTCACGGCGACCGTCGATACCGGCGACGGCGCTGAGGCCATTTCGGTGGAGAAAGTCATCCTCGCCGTCGGTATCCAGGGCAATGTCGAGGATATCGGGCTCGAAGGAACGAAGATCGAGGTCGACCGCACCCATGTTGTCATCGACCAGTGGTGCGAGACGGGCGAGAAGGGCGTCTTCGCCATCGGCGATCTGACGGGGCCGCCCTGGCTGGCGCATAAGGCGAGCCATGAGGGCGTGATCTGCGTCGAGCATATCGCCGGGCTGGACACGCATCCGCTCGACACGTCGAACATACCCGGCTGCACCTATTGCCGCCCGCAGGTCGCAAGCGTCGGCATGACCGAGGCGGCGGCGAGGGAAAAGGGATACGAGGTCAACGTCGGCAAATTCCCGTTCCAGGGCAACGGCAAGGCCATCGCGCTGGGCGATCCGGACGGTTTCGTCAAGACGGTGTTCGATGCGAAAACCGGCGAACTGCTCGGGGCCCACATGATCGGCCCTGAAGTCACCGAGATGATCCAGGGCTACACGGTCGCCCGCGCCGGAGAACTGACCGAAGCCGAACTGATGCACACGGTCTTCCCGCACCCGACCCTGTCGGAGGCGATGCACGAATCCGTGCTCGATGCGTTCGGCCGGGTGATCCATTTCTGATGCACTTTGCGCATGACTGAGATCGCGATAACCCCCACCTCTCCCCAACCCTCTCCGCCTCTCGGGGCAGAGAGGGGGCTCGGCGAGCTGTTGCAACTGCGTCCCCCTCCGCCCTTCAGGGGGGAGGGGACAGGGGAGGTGGGCTTCGGCAAACGACGCGGCGGAGGAATGTGATGGCCTCCAATGTTGAGAATCTGCGCCCGCGCCATCCGGAGAAGGCGAACCGGCCCGACAGCAAGGGGCCGCGCAAGCCGGACTGGATCAGGGTCAAGGCGCCGAACTCGGAGGAGTATTTCCGCACGCGCGGCCTGATGCGCGATCTGAACCTCGTCACCGTGTGTGAGGAGGCGGCGTGTCCCAATATCGGCGAATGCTGGTCGCAGCGGCATGCGACCATGATGATCCTCGGCGCGGTCTGTACGCGGGCCTGCGCATTCTGCAATGTAGCCACCGGCCTGCCGGATACGGTCGATGAGGACGAACCGGCGTATGTCGCCGAAGCGGTGGCGCGTCTGGGGCTGCGTCATGTGGTGATTACCTCGGTCGACCGGGACGATCTTTCCGACGGCGGGGCCGCTCATTTCGCTGCCGTGATCCGGGCGATCCGCGATGCCGCGCCGGAAACCACCATCGAGGTACTGACGCCCGATTTCCTGCGCAAGGACGGTGCGCTGGAGGTCGTGATCGAGGCGCGCCCCGACGTGTTCAACCACAATCTGGAAACCGTGCCGCGGCTCTATCCGACGGTTCGCCCCGGCGCGCGCTATTACCATTCTCTCAGGCTGCTGGACGAGGCGAAGAGACTCGACCCCACAGTCTTCACCAAATCCGGGCTCATGGTGGGATTAGGAGAAGGGCTTATCGAGGTCGCCCAGGTGATGGACGATCTGCGTTCGGCGGATGTCGATTTCCTGACGGTCGGGCAGTATCTCCAGCCGACGCCCAAGCATCATCCGCTCGATCGCTTCATCACGCCCGACGAGTTCGACGATTTGCGGGCGCACGCGGTTGCGAAGGGGTTCCTGCTGGTCTCTGCCACCCCGCTGACGCGCTCCTCCTATCATGCGGACGAGGATTTCCAGCGCCTGCGTGAAGCGCGCGAAGCCAAACTGTCCAGACAAACTGTCCAGTAAGAAAAACCGAATAAATGCCGCAACACTCGGAACAGCGGTTCCTGCCATATAGCCCCGAACAGCTCTTCGATCTCGTCGCCGATATCGAACGCTACCCGGAATTCCTGCCCTGGTGCGTCGGTGCAAGGATCGTTCGGCGCGAGGAGGAGAGAGTGCTGGCCGATGTGATCGTCGGGTTCAAGGCCCTGCGCGAAACCTTTACCTCGAAAGTGACGTTCGACCGCCCGTCAGGAATTGATGTCGAGTATCAGAAAGGGCCCTTCAAGCATCTGGAAAACCACTGGAAATTCGAACCGGCTGAAGGCGGGTGCAACATCGCCTTCTTTATCGATTTCGAGTTCCGTTCGCGGCTTCTGAAAAGCATCATGGGACCGCTGTTCGGCGAGGCTGTGCGGCGGATGGTCGGGGCCTTTGAAGAACGGGCAAAAGACCTGTACGGCTGATCCTCAGTCCCCGGGCGACGCGTAAAGCGCTTCCTCGACCATTTTCATCGCCTGACGGACGGCGGCTTCCCGGATTTTTCCGCGGTCTCCCGGAAACACTTCGTGATGAACCGCGATCTTGCCGTCCCAGCGGCAGGTCGCGAAATGGACCAGCCCGACCGGTTTCTCTTCCGTACCGCCGCCCGGCCCGGCGACGCCGGTGATCGATACAGCGATATCGGCGCCCGATTTGCGAATAGCGCCTTCCGCCATAGCCCAGGCGACGTCTTCGCTTACCGCGCCGGCATAGGCGATCTGTTCGGCGCGAACGAGGACGGCGGATGTCTTGGCCTCGTTGGAATAGGTGACGTAGCCGCGCTCGAACACGTCGGACGACCCGGCCATCGACGTCAGGGCCGCGGACAGCAGCCCGCCGGTGCAGGATTCGACCGTGACGACGGTCCGGCCTTCCTTGCGGCACAGATCGACAAGGCGAACCGCCATGTCGAGGGTCTCGGAATTCAGCATTCGGGAATTCTCACTCGAAAAGCATACGGATGCCGTAGAGCATAACACCGGCGTAAACGGTAGCCAAAATATCGTCCAGCATGATGCCGAACCCGCCTTTGATGTGGCGGTCGGCCCAGGAAACCGGCCAGGGCTTCAGGATATCGGCGAGCCGGAACAGGATGAAACCGGCAATGAAGTAGTTCCAGCTCTGCGGCGCGGCGGCGAGGACGAGAAGCTGTGCCGCTACTTCGTCGATGACGACCGCTCCCGGATCGTTTGCGCTGGTGCGGCGTTCGTAGATCCCCGCAGGTCCGATGCCGATGAAAAACAGGGCCAGCCCGGCAGCCGCAACGGCAAGTGGGCCGGAATAAAGCATTAGGTACCAGCCGATCGGCAGCGCCGCGAGGGACGCCCAGGTCCCGGGGGCGCCCGGCAGAAGTCCGACGCCGAAAAAAGTAGAAGTCAGGCAGACAGGATGAAAAAAGCCCATCCCCCGAGGAAGCGACCGGGATGCCATGAGGGCTCTCCTCAGGCCCCGGGCGGCAGGCGGACCGCCGCGACGGCCTGCGCGGCGATGCCTTCGCGACGTCCGGTGAAGCCGAGCGTTTCCGTCGTTGTCGCCTTCACGCTGACGCTGCCGATGGATACGCCGATAATTTCGGCGATCCGCTTCCGGATGGCGTCGCGATGAGGCCCGATCTTCGGGCGCTCGCAGATGATCGTGACATCAACATTGTCGATGGTCCCGCCTCGCGCTTCCGCGAGACCCGCGGCGTGCCGCAAAAAGGCTGCGGAATCCGCGCCCCGCCACTGTTCGTCGCTGGGAGGGAAGTGGGACCCGATATCGCCGTCCCCGATCGCGCCCAGCACAGCATCGGTGATGGCGTGCAGCGCGGCATCGGCGTCCGAATGACCTTCGAGGCCGTGATCGTGATCGATGCGGACTCCGCCCAGAATGACGTGATCGCCCGGGCAGAATTTGTGAACGTCGAATCCGGTACCGATGCGGGTAATCAGACTGGCTGCGCCCAGCGCGCGTTCGGCGGTTTGCATGTCGTCCTGCGTCGTTATCTTGAGATTGGATTCGCTGCCCATGACAATTCCGACCGGCAGGCCGGCTTTTTCAGCAACCATCGCGTCGTCGGTTTGTTCCGGTCCGGTTGAGGCGGCTTTATGCGCGGCGACGATGTCGGCGTAGCGGAAGCCCTGCGGCGTCTGGGCCCGCCGGAGCGCCGACCGGTCCATCGTTCCGGCGACGGTTTCGCCTTCCGAGGTGACAGTCTTGATCGTGTCTGTAACAGGCAGGGCCGGGAGGACTGCAGGATAGGTCGCCAGCCCATCCACGACTCGCGAGATCAGATCGCTATTCGGGAAAGGACGTGCGCCATCGTGAACCAGGACGAGATCCGGCGACAGCTCGCACAGGCTTTCGAGGCCCAGCCTGGCTGAATCCTGGCGGCTCGCACCTCCATTGACGGGCGGTAAAACGTCTGCCCCGGCAAAGGCTGCTTCATAAAGATCCCTGTCTTCTGCGCGCAGCACGATCCGTACATGGTCGACCGCGTCATGCGCGATGAAGGCGTCGGCGGCGCGGCGAAGAACAGCAATGCCACACAGCGCCTGATACTGCTTTGGAATCTCGCCGCCGAAGCGGCTTCCGCTGCCACCGGCAAGAATCAGGGCCGCGCAGCCTACCATGGCTCAAATCCCGAAATGTTCACAACGGCGATCCTGACGCCGCGAGGTCAAGGTAGCCCTGCCGTCTGGCGTTGCCAAGCGGCGGCGATTCGACCCGCTGACCGGACTTCCCACCGTCGATATGCTTGGCTGTGAACGTAACCGGCTGATATATCTGGCGCTATGGAATCGAACCTGATCCTGTCAATTGCTGCCGTTGCGGCAATGATCCCCGCAACGGCGATGGCGTGGCGCACCAATGCGTCTCGCGGGTCGATTTTCTGGCTTCTGCTGGCCGTGGCCCTGTCGGGGACGGCGAGTTGGGTATGGGTCGGATTCTCACAGGGGTGGCGGACAGGTTTCGCGCCGACGCTCTGGGTCACAGTTTGCGCCACGCTAGCCGTCTTTGGGATTGTAGCCGCTGTTGCGCGGGACGGATTTCGCCTGGCATCGGTGCTGATGCCCTATCTGCTCGTGCTTGGCATTCTCGCTACTGTCTGGCTGAACAGTCCCGAACAACCACTACGCGGCGACGCCGCGGTCGGGTGGCTCGACGCGCATATCGCCTTTTCTCTTGCGACATACGCGATCCTGACGCTGGCGGCACTGGCGGGATTCTCGGCATTCGCGCAGGAACGCGCCCTAAAACGCAAGGCGCAGGGAAGAATGACGCGCGCGCTGCCCGGACTGTCGTCGGCCGAAGCGCTGGAATCATCGCTACTGACGCTGGGCGCCGCAGTCCTCGCAATTGGCGTCGTTACCGGGATGGCAGTCGATTATCTGACGACAGGTGCTTTGTTCCATGTCAGCCACAAGACGATGTTTGCGCTCCTGGCGCTCGCCGTGGTTTTTGCCTTGCTGATTGCGAGGCGCACTGTGGGTTTGCGGGGACGGCAGGCGGCCCGGCTTGTCATGCTGGCCTATCTGTTGCTGACGCTCGGCTACCCAGGGGTTAAATTTGTCACTGACGTGCTGGTGCAGTAGATCAGACTTGTCGCCGCCGAAGCGAATTCTGTTGCGATATTGTCAAGCTCTGCTTAGGTTTGCTGGATTCGGGCGCTAGAAATTAAGCAGCCTTCCTGGGAATGCCTTGAAAATGACCATTGAAATTGGACCCGTAAAGCTTTCGGCGCCGGTCATACTCGCGCCGATGTCAGGCGTTACCGACCTGCCATTCCGCCGCCTCGTCAAGCGCGAGGGGGCTGGACTCGTTGTGTCGGAGATGATCGCCAGCCGGGCGATGATCTATCAGAACCGCAAGACCATGAAAATGGCGACCAATTGCGCTGAGGAATTTCCCATGGCCGTACAGCTTGCAGGCTGCGAGCCGGAAATGGTGGCAGAAGCGGCGAAACTCAATGAGGACCGGGGCGCCGCGATCATCGACATCAACATGGGCTGTCCCGCCAAGAAGGTCGTGAACGGCATGGCGGGCTCTGCGCTGATGCGGGAGGAGTCCACGGCGGCGAAGATCATGGAAGCGGTGGTCAAGGCGGTAAAACTGCCTGTCACTCTCAAGATGCGGACCGGCTGGGACGACGATAGCCGCAATGCGCCCAAGCTCGCGAAGATTGCCCAGGACGTCGGAATCCGGATGGTTACGGTGCACGGGCGTACGCGATGCCAGTTCTACAAGGGAAGCGCGGACTGGGATTTTATCCGGTCGGTCAAGGAAGCAGTGAATATCCCTGTTATCGGAAACGGCGACGTGACGACGTTCGAGGATGTCAGAAACCTGCTGGATAAATCGGGCGCCGATGGGGTGATGATCGGGCGTGGTGCCTACGGGCGTCCCTGGTTCCTGAAGCAGGTGATCGAGTTTCTGAAAAACGGCGAACCGTCGCCCGATCCGTCGATTGCAGATCAGTACCGGATCGTACGCGGCCATTACCTCGACATGCTGGAGCATTACGGGCGAGACACAGGCCTCCGCGTGGCCCGCAAACATATCGGCTGGTATACTAAGGGCCTGCTGAAATCTGCCGAATTCAGGGCGCAGATCAACACGCTGGGCGATCCGGATGCGGTCGTCGATTGCATCGATCGCTTCTACGGAAACCTGCTCGAGCGGGAAATCGCAGCCTGATGGACGATACCGCTCCGCTCCTTGGCGTCTCGCCGCAAGGAACAGTGGATACTGCGGGCATCCTTAACGCGCTTTCCTTTCCCGTAGTCGTGCTGGACGGCAAGGACAGGATTTCGTTCGTCAACGCGGCAGCGGAGGGGTTCTTCGAACATGGCGCCTCGCATCTTCTTGGCCGCCCCTTCAACCGGTTCGTGGCGCCGGACAGCCCGTTGCACGGGTTGATCGAACAGGCAAGGGAACACGGTGTTACGATATCGGAACACGACATCGACCTCGTTCTGAAGCGGGGCGGTGGGCGCGGGCTCAGCCTTCGCGTTTCTCCCTATGGGAATGGCGAAAAATCGATTGTGCTCTCGATTCAGGCCCAGAGTGCGGCCCGGCACATGGAACGGCAGCTGTTCCACCGCAGCGCGGCACGGTCGGTGACGGCGATGGCTTCGGTCATCGCTCATGAAATCAAGAATCCGCTTTCGGGCATTCGGGGAGCGGCCCAGCTACTGGAGCGCGCCGTATCCGGTTCCGACAGGGTCCTGGCGCAACTCATCCGCGACGAAACCGACAGGATCAATTCGCTGGTCAATGAAATGGGCGTTTTCGCCTATGACGGCCCGCCCGACAGGGAAGCGATAAATATTCACGAAGTGCTCAACAGGGTGCAGCAGTCCGCGTCGAATGGATTTGCCGCACATCAGTCGATCGGAGCGCAGTACGATCCCTCGCTGCCGCCGGCGCTGGGCAATCGGGACCAGCTGATCCAGGTCTTCCTGAACCTCGTCAAGAACGCGTCGGAGGCGGCGCCGGAAGAAGGGGGAGAAATCGAGATCAGCACGGGGTTTCGCAGGGGCATGCGCCTGGCACTGCCGGGGCAGGCGGGGCATGTGCAACTGCCGCTCGTTGTCACGGTCGCGGATAACGGCCCGGGTATTCCGGATGACATCGCCAAGCATCTGTTCGATCCGTTTGTGACGACGAAAACCGGAGGGACCGGGCTCGGCCTGGCGCTGGTCGCCAAGGTCATCAACGATCATGGCGGGTTGGTCGAATTCGAATCCGACGACAGCGGTACGCGTTTCCACGTTTATCTGCCCGTCGCAGAAGAAGTCGCTACATCATGACGGGGGCTTCGATCCTGATTGCCGACGACGATCGTGGCATACGCACGGTACTCGATCACGCGCTGGGCCGCGCGGGCCATGACGTCCAGGCAACCGACAACGGAAGTACGCTCTGGCAGTGGGTCGAAGCCGGGCACGGCGATCTGGTGATTACGGATGTCGTCATGCCCGACGTGGACGGGCTGGATCTCCTGCCGCGGATAAAGCAGATCAGGCCGGATCTCAAAATCATCGTGATGAGCGCGCAGAGCACGCTTCTCACGGCGATTAAGGCCGTGGAGCGTGGAGCTTACGAGTACGTACCCAAACCGTTCGATCTGGACGAACTCCTTTCCATTGTCGACCGGGCCCTGTCCGCCAGAGGAACCGCATCCGATAACGACCGGCCTGATGGCGGGGAAGGAGCGGAGAAGCTGCCGCTGATTGGTCGTTCCGGGGCTATGCAGGACATATACAGGACGGTCGCACGCCTGATGTCGACAGACCTGACAGTCATGATCTCGGGGGAATCCGGAACCGGAAAGGAACTCGTTGCTCGGGCGCTACACGATTACGGCAAGCGCCGTTCCGGCGCCTTTGTGGCGGTCAATATGGCGGCGATCCCGCGCGATCTCATCGAAGCGGAACTGTTCGGGCACGAGAAGGGCGCATTCACCGGCGCCACGTCCGCCGGAGTCGGGCGCTTTCACCAGGCACAGAAGGGTACGCTTTTTCTGGACGAGATCGGCGATATGCCGCTCGACGCCCAGACCAGGCTGTTGCGGGTTCTTCAGGAGGGCGAATTCACCACGGTCGGTGGCAAGACGCCGATAAGTACGGATGTCAGGATAGTCGCGGCGACTCACCACGATCTTCAGGGGCTGATCCGCAAGGGTCAGTTTCGCGAGGATCTTTTTTACCGGCTTAACGTCGTTCCAATTCGCCTTCCTCCGTTGCGGGAGCGCATGGAGGACATTCCCGATCTTGTGCGGCACTTTCTTGAGGAAGCCGCGAAAGAGGGGCTAGGTACCAAGACTCTCCTGAAGCCGGCTCTGGCCGCGCTTCAGGAATATCGCTGGCCGGGCAATATCCGGGAGCTTGAGAATCTTATTCGACGCATCGCAGCGCTTTATACCGAAGAGATTATCGACGAAACCGTCGTGAGAGCGGAACTGGACCAGGGACGGCAGATGTCGTCGAACGGGGAGGACGCCGATGACAGTCTTGCAGGTTCGGTGGAGAAACATCTCGCGCGGTATTTCGATGCGCATCGCGACGAGTTGCCTCCTCCAGGCCTATACGACCGCGTGCTCCGCGAAATCGAGAAACCGCTGATTTCGCTGTCTCTTCTGCATACGCAGGGTAATCAGCTTCAGGCGGCAAAATTGCTGGGGCTAAACAGGAATACGTTGCGTAAAAAGATCCGCGATTTGCAGGTCGAAGTCGTGAGAGGAAGCAGGTGAGCGTCGAATCTGCAGGTTTCCGGAGACGCGGCTCGGTGCGGCTGGCACGCTGGGCGAAGGAGGTCGGTATCGCGCGCAAAGCTGCGATCGCCCTTACCGTCCTCGCGGTAGTTCTGTCGTTTGTTACCTTCTTCGCACTAACCGGCTGGGGCGGCGTCAAAACCGATGTCCGCACCATCCTGATCCTGCTCAATATCGACCTTGTACTGTTTCTGACGCTCGGCGCTATCGTGGCGAAACGGCTGGTGCAGCTCTGGATGGAACGCCGGCGCGGGGCCGTCGGATCGCGGCTTCATACGCGCCTCGTCGTTCTGTTCAGCCTGATCGCGGTTACGCCGACGATCATTATCGCCGTATCCTCCGCCCTGTTCTTCAGCCTTGGGGTTCAGGCGTGGTTCAGCGACAGGGTTCGCACAGCGCTCGCTGAATCGAACGCGGTCGCGCAGGCCTATCTCAGGGAACATCAGCAATCGATCCGGGGCGACATTCTCGCCATGGCGCAGGATATCGCCCGTGCGGCGCCGGTAATTGCAGGCGATCACACACGCTTTCGCAGGCTGGTGGCGCAGCAGGCGGCGCTGCGAGCTCTGAGCGAAGCCTCGGTCCTCGATTCCAAGGGACGCGTCATTGCGCGCTGGAGCAACCTCGGCATTCTCCTGTTCGACGAGCCTTTGCCGGCGGCCGCCCTTGACCGGGCGAGGTCCGGGGAGCCGGTGCTTCTGACGTCGGAGACGTCGGACCGGATCCGGGCAGTGGTCAGAATCGACCGTTTTGTCGACCTGTTCCTGTATGTCAGCCGGTTCGTCGAACCTGGCGTCATCGCTCACATCGACCGCACGCGGAATGCCGTCCGACGGTATGAGGAACTCGAAGGCAAGAGAACGGAGATCGAAATCACCTTTGCGATGATGTTCGTTCTGGTCGCGCTGCTATTGCTGGCCGCGGCGATCTGGGTGGGGCTTACCTTCGCGACGCGGCTCGCCCGGCCGATCGGCGCGCTGGTCAATGCCGTCGAACGGGTGAGAGGCGGAGAACTGGATACTCGAGTGGACGAATCCCTCGCGCGGGATGAAATCGGCACGCTGAGCCGGGCCTTCAACAGGATGACCGAACAGCTCAGCGTGCAGCGCAGCGGTCTTGTCGAAGCCAATCGCCAGCTCGATAACCGGCGTCATTTCATCGAAACGGTTCTTTCCGGCGTGTCGTCCGGCATCATCGGGCTGGACGGGAACGGGCATATCAAGCTCGCCAACCGTGCCGCAACGAAGTTTCTCGATACCCCGCTCGACAGCGCCCTTGGCAAGCGGCTCGCCCAGCTTCTGCCGGAGGTGGAGGAACTGCTGGCGCGCGCGATTTCCCCACCTGGACAATCCGTGGATGGGCAGATTGCAGTCAGGCGCGGCTCCCAGCGTTTGACGCTGAGGGTCAGAATTTCTCCGGACAGTCAGGGCCCCGACCATGATTTCGTTGTGACCTTCGACGACATAACCGAGCTCCTTCAGGCTCAGCGCAAGGCGGCCTGGTCCGATGTCGCCCGGAGGATCGCGCACGAAATCAAGAACCCGCTTACGCCGATTCAACTCGCCGCCGAGAGGTTGCGCAGGAAGTATCAGGACGAAATCGAAACGAACCGGGAAAGTTTCGTGTCATGCACTGACACGATTATTCGTCAGGTTGGGGACATCGGGCGGCTGGTTGACGAGTTCTCGTCCTTTGCACGAATGCCTGCGCCCGTTCTGAAACCGGAAGATATTTCGGTTCTTTGCCGTGATTCGACGGTTCTCCTTCAGAATGCGCACCGCGGAATACGGATTGAATGCGCGTTCGAAGATGAACCGGTCATGGTATTATGCGACAGGCAGCAGATCGGTCAGGCGCTGGTCAATCTCCTCCAGAACGCGGTAGATGCAATCGAGGGAAGAACTGAAGGGGCCGTGACGGAGCCGACGGGCAATATCACGGTATCCATAGAGTCGGACGAAGGCGGGATTACGGTTTTGGTCGCTGATGACGGTAAAGGACTCCCGGTCGAGGAACGCGACCGGCTCACCGAGCCCTACGTCACGACCCGTCAGAAGGGAACCGGGCTGGGACTCGCGATCGTCCGGAAAATCATGGAGGATCACGGTGGAAATGTCGTTCTCCTGGACCGTCCGGGAGGCGGTGCGATCGTAAAACTCGTGTTTTCTTCGGAAGCCGAGCAGGGCGGTGCGGGGGGGCGGTCGGGGAAGGTAACGGGAACTCATGGCGCTTGATCTTCTTGTTGTCGACGATGAACAGGATATTCGCCGTCTGATCGCCGAAATTCTGGGCGATGAAGGATATGGCTGCCGGGAAGTCGGCAGCGGCGAAGCGGCTCTCGCGGCGATAGAACAGGCTGTTCCCGACCTGATGATTCTCGATATCTGGCTCCATAACAGCGCCTTTCAGGGGCTCGAGGTGCTCGAGAAGGTCCGGGGGAATTATCCGGACCTGCCGGTCATCATGATCAGCGGACATGCCGATATCGAGACCGCGGTCGATGCAATCAAGAAAGGCGCTTACGATTTCATCGAGAAACCGTTTAAGGCGGACCGGTTGCTGATACTTGTGGAGCGCGCGCTCGACGCGGCAAAGCTCCGCCGCGAGATCGCCTCCCTGAAGGAACGGGTTTCGGAGGACAGCGATCTCATCGGTGAGTCGGCGGCGCTTGCCCGGCTCAGCGCGGTAATCGAACGGGTCGCGCCAACAGAAAGCCGGGTTCTGATTGTCGGCCCCGCCGGGGTGGGTAAAGAAGTCGTCGCCCGCAAGCTGCACAGCATGTCGCGACGAAATGGCGCACCGTTTGTGGTTCTGAACTGTGCGACGATGGCGCCGGAACGGATGGAAATCGAACTCTTCGGTCGCGCAGCCGATGCTGATGACGGGCCGGCAGTGACCGGAACGCTGGAGCAGGCTGATGGCGGAACGCTGCTGCTGGATGAGGTCGCCGATATGCCGCTCGAAACGCAGGGCAAGATCGTTCGGGTTCTGCAGGAACAGCGGTTTTCCAGAGTAGGGGGCGGTCAGCCACTCGACGTCGACGTTCGTGTTATCGCCAGCACCAACCGGGATCTCACGGCCCTGATGGCGGCCGGACGGTTCCGGGAGGATCTTTACTACCGTTTAAGCGTGGTGCCGCTTCAGATACCGCCGCTCAATTCGCGTCCTGACGATATCCCCGCTCTGCTCGACTTTTTTATGGAGAGCGTGTCCCGGACTTCGGGGATGCCTCCGCGTCCGTTTGCCGAGGACGCCATGGCCGCGCTCCAGAGTTACGAATGGCCCGGAAACGTCCGCCAGCTCAGAAACGTGGTCGACTGGATATTGATTATGAGTTCGGGCGCGCCCGGAGATCCGATCGGGATCGAAGACCTGCCACCCGAAATCGGCGCTTCGAGCCCGGTGTCGGTAAAATGGGATGAGGGCAGTGAAATCATGGGCATGCCGCTGAGAGACGCCAGAGAACGCTTCGAACGGCAGTATCTTAAAGCGCAGATTTCCAGGTTTGGCGGCAATATTTCGAAAACGGCTGCGTTTGTTGGTATGGAACGGTCCGCTCTCCACAGGAAGCTGAAATCGCTCGGCGTCAGCGGAGACGAGGCGGACGATGTCAGCGCCATGAGAAACGCGGGCTGAACGCAGGCTGAACTCGGGCAGAACATGAGAGTAATCGTCGCAGGGGCCGGTCAGGTCGGTTTTCATATCGCGCATCAGCTCGCGGCAGAGCAGCACGACGTCGTTGTCATAGACCAGTCAGCGGAACTCGTGCGACGGGTTGGAGATTCTCTGGACGTTCAGGCTTATGTCGGGTTCGGGTCTCACCCGGACGTTCTTGAGCGGGCCGGCGCGGCAGACGCCGACATGATTATCGCCGTGACAGCGGCCGATGAGGTGAACATGGTCACCTGTCAGGTGGCGCATTCCCTCTTCAACGTTCCGACCAAGATCGCACGCATCCGGCATCAGAGCTATCGGGATCCCATCTGGGCGGATCTGTTCAGCCGCGATCATATGCCCATAGATGTGATCATTTCGCCTGAAATCGAAGTGGCGCGCGCTATTTCACGGCGCTTGCGCGTGTCCGGCGCGTTCGAATCGATTGCGCTCGCAGAAGATCGGGTCCGAATGATGGGCGTTCGTTGTCACGACGACTGTCCCCTGATCAATACCCCCCTGCGGCAGCTCTCGAGCCTGTTTCCCGACCTCAATATCGTGATCGTGGCAGTGGTGCGTGACGGGCAGGGATTTGTTCCTTCCTCGGACGATCACATGCTGCCAGGCGACGACGTCTATTTCGTTATCGATACCGATCACGTCGATCGGGGCATGGCGGCGTTCGGCCATGAGGAGAGGGAGGCGCGGCGGGTCATTATCGCTGGCGGCGGCAATATCGGGGCATTTCTCGGGGCAATCATAGAAAAGGACTATTCCGGCGTGACCGCGCGCATCATCGAACGGGACAGGGAACGCGCCCATGCTGTGGCGGATACGCTCGACCATACGGTGGTGATCAACGGCGATGTGATCGATCCCGAAATTCTGGATGAGGCCGGGGTTCACGAAAGTGAAGCGATCATTGCTGTAACCAATGATGACGAAACCAATATCCTTGCTTCCCTGTTGGCCAAGCGATACGGCAGCCGCCGCGCGATCACTCTGGTTAATAATTCAACCTATTCGCCTCTGATTAGCTCTCTGGGAGTCGATGTCGTGGTCAGCCCCCGGGCGATTACCGCATCGACCATCCTTCAACATGTCCGGCGCGGCAGGATCAGGGGGGTCCACTCGCTGGCGGATGGGTTCGGCGAGATCCTCGACGCCGAAATTCCTGAAACGTCCGACCTCGTCGGCAAGACCATCAAGGAAGCCGACCTGCCGGACGGTGTCCTGATCGGGGCGATTGTCCGGGACGGCGACGTCATCATTCCGAGAAGCGGAACAACCATGAACGTTTATGATCGCGTCGTTCTGTTCGCCGAGACCTCTGCAGTGCGTACGATCGAAGGGCTGTTTGCCGTACAGCTCGAATTTTTCTGATTTCGGGATCCTGTTCTTGACGTCATCAAAAGGAAAAGGGCTTTCGGGCATCGCCTATGTATCTGGCCGGTATGTACCGCGCCGTCTCGCCCGGGTTCACATCGAAGACCGTGGGTATCAGTTCGCCGACGGGGTTTACGAGGTCATTGCCGTTCGACAGGGTAAGCTGGTTGATGAGGACCTTCATTACGATCGTCTGGATCGGTCGCTTGCGGGTCTTTTCATCGACATGCCCTGCGCCCGGACGGCCTTAAAAACAGTCATTCGCCAAGTCTTGCGGCGCAACGGGATTCGGAACGGCATCATCTACCTGCAGGTGACGCGAGGCGTTGCGCCGCGGAACCACGCGTTTCCCTCGTCAAATGCCAAGCCGACTCTGACCGTAACCGCCAGCCGTCTCAAACCGCCGTCCGAAGAGACGGTCAGGAGCGGCGTATCGGTGGTTTCCGTTCCCGAGACGCGGTGGGCCCGGCGCGACATCAAATCCGTCTCGTTGCTGCCGAACGTACTCGCGAAGCAGGAAGCGTTGAAGGCAGGGGCGTATGAGGCCTGGTTCGTCGATGAAGACGGCTTTGTCACCGAAGGTTCGTCGACCAATGCCTGGATCGTGGTAGATGGCCAGGAAGTGGTGACACGGCCTCTCGGACCTCAGATTCTTGCCGGAATCACCCGGCATTCGGTGATTGAGGCGGCAAGACAGGCAAATATCCGAGTGACGGAACGGGCTTTTACGCTGGAGGAAGCCCTGACAGCGCGCGAAGCCTTTATCACCAGCACGACATCGTTCGTCCTGCCGGTGGTTTCGATTGACGGCAAGGCTGTTGGCGAAGGTAGGCCGGGCCCTGTCGCAAGGGCGCTGCTCGACGCCTACCGGGGGCTGGTTTCCGACTCATGAGGGAGGACAGGCGGGAAAATCTTCCCTCGGAACTGCCGAAGGGTGTCCTGTTCGACTGGGACAACACGCTGGTCGATACCTGGCCGGTTATCCATGATGCGATGAACGCGACGCTGGCGGCGATGGGGCATCCGTTATGGACTCTTGCCGATACTAGACAGCGGGTAAGGCGCGCTCTGCGCGAGGCTTTTCCGGATATGTTCGGCGACCGGTGGGAGGAAGCGCGGGATGTCTTTTACGACCGGTTTCGTGAAATTCACCTGGAACGGCTCGAAGTGTGTTCCGGCGCCGAATCTCTGCTGAAACTGTTTCAGGAGAGAGGTGTTTATCTCGGGGTCGTAAGCAACAAATCGGGAGATCATCTGCGGCGCGAAGCCGAATATCTGGGCTGGGAGGGTTATTTCTCGCGGCTCGTCGGGGCGACGGACGCCGAAAAAGACAAACCGGCGCTGGATCCGGTTCTTATGGCGCTAAAACCCGGTGAATTGGCGCCCGGTCGCAACATCTGGTTCGTCGGAGACACGAAAATCGATATGGAATGCGCCCATATCGCCAACTGTATACCTGTACTGGTGGCGGAATCGCGTGCGGACCCTGCGGATTTCGGGGATTTTATGCCTCATTACCAGTTTTCTTCCCTCGAAAAAGTCGCGGACCTTGTCTCCCGGTTATAACGGGCCATATTAATATTCGTGTGTATATGTTCCCTGATGGATTGACCCGTTCAGGGGGACCAATCAAAAGACAGAGAAGAAAATGCCAAACGATAACAAGAACCAGAATCTCCAGGATGTTTTTCTGAACAACGTCCGGAAAAACAAGGCCCCGGTCACCGTTTTTCTCGTAAACGGCGTTAAACTCCAGGGCATCATCACCTGGTTCGATAATTTCTGCGTGCTGCTGCGCCGCGACGGTCATTCGCAGCTTGTTTACAAGCACGCCATTTCGACGGTGATGCCTGTCTCTCCGATCCAGCTGTGGGACGAGGACGACAAGGACGGAAACATTCCTCCCGACGTCAACGATTGACGTGACGGAAGACCTGTCGCGCGCCGAAACCAGAGGTGCGCGAGCAATCGTCCTGTGTCCGTACAGCAAGGCGCCCGGGCGCAATGCGCCGGCGCGCGATCCCGATGCATGTCTAGAGGAAGCCGTCGGGCTGGCGGGTGCGATCGACCTGAACGTCCTGCACGCCGAGACCGTTCCGTTGAACCGGACGCGGCCCGCGACCCTTTTCGGCTCGGGCCAGGTAGAGAGCTATTCGCCGATCATCGAGGAAGACCATATCGGGGTCGCGGTTATCGACGGCGCGGTAACGCCGATTCAGCAGCGGAATCTGGAGAAGGCCTGGAATTGCAAGGTTCTGGATCGGACAGGTTTAATTCTGGAGATTTTCGGCGCACGGGCGAGAACGCGGGAAGGCCGCCTGCAGGTCGAACTAGCTCATCTTACCTATCAGCGGAGCCGACTCGTGCGGAGCTGGACGCATCTTGAGCGCCAGCGCGGCGGATTTGGCTTTCTCGGCGGACCGGGTGAAACGCAGATCGAGGCCGACCGCCGGCAGATCGACGAACGCATTACCCGCATCCGGCGTGAACTCGGTCGCGTAACCCGGACGCGCGGCCTGCACCGGCGGAGCCGTCAAAAGGTGCCTTACCCCGTCGTCGCGCTTGTCGGCTACACCAATGCAGGTAAATCGACGCTGTTCAACAGGCTTTCGGGAGCCGGTGTAACCGCCCGCGACCAGCTCTTTGCGACACTCGATCCCACCATGCGGGCTATCGAACTGCCGTCGGGCCGGTCGGTTATCCTTTCGGATACGGTCGGGTTCGTCTCCGCTTTGCCAACGATGCTTGTGGCAGCGTTTCGGGCGACGCTCGAAGAGGTTCTCGAGGCGGATATCATCCTTCACGTACGAGACATCGCGCATCCCGACAGCGACGCACAGAAATTCGACGTCCTGACGGTTCTCGATGAACTCGGTGTGCCGGAGGACCGGCTGGACGCGCTTGTCGAGGTCAGAAACAAGATCGATCTGGTGGAGTCCGAAGCTCTCACTGCGGAACGCAATCGAGCCGGCCGCGACGTAAATGCGATACTGCTATCCGCTATGACGGGAGACGGTTGCGGCGACCTTCTTGATCGCATCGACAAAATGCTGGCGGAGAGCCAGAAGATTGTGGAACTCGCGATCGACCCGGCGGCAGGCAAGGCGATTGCATGGCTCTATCGGCAGGGCGATGTCCTGGAGCGGGAGGATAGCGATACTGCCGCGACGTTCCGGGTGCGCCTTGATGAAGCTGACAGCGCCAGATTCTTTCACCGATTCGGCGACAGTATTGTGAGCGGTCATCGTGGTAGCGCCTGATATGGATAAGGTCGTCTCGCTGATGCGGGACGTCGCGGAGGAGGAAATCCGGCCTCGATTCCGGTGCCTGCAGGAGGGCGAGATCCGCCGCAAGGACGCGGGCGGTCTCGTGACAATCGCCGATACCGAAAGCGAACGGCGGTTGGGCGATGCCCTGACGTCGTTGCTGCCCGGCTCGGTTGTTCTGGGTGAAGAGGCCGCGGAAGGCGATCCGGCGGCGTATGATTGCCTGTCAGGCGATGCGCCGGTCTGGATTGTCGACCCTCTGGACGGCACATCGAACTTCGCCTCGGGCAAGCCGGATTATGTTGTAATTGTCGCCCTCGCGGTGGGAGGCGAGACACGCGCCGGGGCAATCCTGGTGCCGGAAACCGGCGCCAGCATCGTGGCCGAGCAAGGGGAAGGGGCCTGGTCGGAAGGACGCAGGGTTTGTTCGGACGACGCCGAATTACCTGAGCTTTCCGCCATGCGCGGATCGCTTGGGCGACGCCTCCGGGAACGCGACGGGATCGACGAAATTTTCGAAAGGGTGAATACGGCAGGCTGTTGCGGCATCGAATATTTGAGGATCGCTACCGGTGAGCTGCATTTCGCTCATTATCGCGGCCTGAAGCCTTGGGATCATGCGGCAGGCGACTTGATCGTCAGGGAAGCGGGCGGGCGCGTTTGTTACATCGATGGTTCGCCATACCGGCCCGGCGAAAGTCATCGGTATGGACTTCTGTCGGCTTGTGGGGACGAGTGCTGGCATTCCGTCCTGGGCGTACTCCGTCCTTCTATCGAAAACCTGCCGTCGCTGAAGCCTCAATGACGGGCAAAGAAAACGGCGGTTCCGGGGAAGGAACCGCCGTTCAACATGGCTGCCCGGGGTTGGAACCAAGGGGAGGGTTTCAGGCAGCATCCGGAATATACGGATCGTTGACCGATAGAGCTGTGATAGGCATCACAAATAATGCGGATGCTTGATTTTCCTGAGCCTGCGTAACCGGGGTATCCTTTAGCCCGGTTCGTCGGAGGCCGGTGCGAAAAATTTCGTAGCATGGGCGCGAACACGGTCATATTGCCGGTTTTGCGGCAAATCGGGCTCTTCATCATCATCGAAATCATCGGCCCCGGCTTCGCGGCGTTCCTCGCCCCATTTCCGGATATGTTCGCGGATATCCTGCTCGGTCAGGATGAACCTTAGCAGATCGTTCTGGATTTCAAGCGGGGGCGGACCGTCCTCGTTACCGGCGATATCGCGGCAGACAGCGCGAAGATAGGTCACGGCATCCAGAATCAGGGCGGCTTCCTCGCGGCTCCAGTTGCGGTCTGGCGTGAAGCTGTTTCGCCTGAGTTCCTGTATCTGGTTGAAGGTTATGGTGCCGGGATCGCCAATCCTCGGCATCTCCCGCGCGGTCTGTTTCGGGGCGGGTTCCACGATCGCACCGGTGGGGTCGTTACGTGAACGGCGGCGCTGGTGGATCCTGTACAGGATCCATGCGCCCCAGCCGAAGGCAAACGCGAGTACAAGGGTTTCCGCTGACATGATGGCTATGTTGCCCGTGCGGGCGGATGCGATCAAGAATGCGCGCGCAGTTTTTCCCGACCTGCACCGTCAGTTCTGCGTATCCCAGCAATTATCGGGTGAAATTTCCCGCAGTGTGAAGTTCCGTGCGCCGCTCAGGCCTGTGAAATGGAGGATGGGGCCGATCCGCTTCATGCCATACTGGCTGATCCGGCCGTCCGGCCAGTAAATCGACAGGTAGCTGGAATCGTACGCCATTTCCCAGGCGCCGAATGTCCGCTTGTGCTTTTCGACCTGATTTTCGTCGTACTGAACGATCGAACCGTTTCCAACGAACCTTATCTTGAGATCGACGGCATCGCCCTTTTTGGCGTCGCCCCAGCAGCCGACAACCATCGTGTTGCGCTTCTTGGTGGCCGCAGCCGCCGGGTCGGGCGGAATCATTGAACTGACTGCAAGGAACACAGCCAGAAACTTGATAAAATATAATGGTTTCAATAGGTAGTCTGGCTTCATTGCACCGGTTTCTCTAAAGAATCCTGGCCGCCTTCAAGCTTTGGAGACCGTGCGGCTGCGTACGGGATCGAATCAAGTTACGCACAGTCTGGTTAATTGAGAGTTGATAGCCCGCTCAGAGCGGCGCCATGGGTTCCGACGTATCAGGTGTTGGTTGATGCGTTGAAGCGCCTGTTACGCTATACTCTGGTCATGTCGGCGGAAGAAAAAAAGGCTGAATCGGCGGAGGCCGCCGCAACAAAGAGCGGCAGCCGTATGGAGTACGTTCTGCTGGGCGTGCTGCTGTTTGCCGCGCTGATGGCATTTCCTGCCTTCCGGGATGTCCAGAAAATTCAGGAATTCATTATCGCGATCTGCGCGGGCGGATGACGGTTCCGCGCCAGCGGTAATTCAATAGGTTACGACGCTCCGGATCGATTCCCCTTCGTGCATCAGGTGGAATCCCTCATTGATGTCTTCGAGCGGCATCGTATGGGTGATCAAATCGTCGATATTGATCTTTCCATCCATGTACCAATCGACGATTTTCGGCACCTGTGTACGGCTTTTCGCGCCGCCGAACGCGGTGCCTTTCCAGACACGCCCCGTCACGAGCTGGAACGGGCGCGTGCTGATCTCCTGTCCCGCGCCGGCGACGCCGATGATGACGCTGACTCCCCAGCCGCGATGGCAGCATTCCAGTGCCTGGCGCATTGTGTTGACGTTTCCGATGCATTCGAAGCTGTAATCCGCCCCGCCATCGGTCAGGTCGACCAGGGCGGCGACGATATCGCCGTCTACGTCCTTCGGATTGACGAAATGGGTCATGCCGAATTTCTCGGCGAGCGGCGCTTTCGTGGCATTAAGGTCGACGCCGACGATCTTGTCTGCACCGGCAAGCCCGGCGCCCTGAATAACATTGAGGCCGATACCGCCGAGCCCGAAGACAACGACATTCGATCCGGGCTCGACCTGCGCGGTATTGATGACCGCGCCGATGCCGGTGGTGACGCCGCAGCCGATATAGCAGATCTTGTCGAACGGGGCGTCCTCGCGGACCTTGGCCAGGGCGATCTCCGGCACCACCGTATAGTTGGCGAAGGTCGAGGTCCCCATATAGTGGAAGAGTTTCTTGCCGTTGAGTGAAAAGCGGCTGGAGCCGTCCGGCATGACGCCCTGTCCCTGGGTGTCGCGGATCGATGTACAGAGATTGGTCTTGCCCGACAGGCAGGATTTGCACTGGCGGCATTCCGGGATGTAGAGCGGAATGACGTGATCGCCTTTCTTCAGCGTCGTCACGCCCGGGCCGGTATCGACCACCACGCCTGCGCCTTCATGGCCGAGAATGGAGGGAAACAGCCCTTCGGGGTCTTCGCCGGACAGGGTGAAGGCGTCCGTATGGCAGATGCCTGTAGCTTTGACCTCGACCAGCACCTCGCCTTCGCGCGGTCCTTCGAGCTGTACGGTTTCGATCGTCAGTTCCTTGCCAGCTGCGTGAGCGACGGCCGCCCGGATATCCATGTTTTTACCTCCATATTAGACACTGCCCTATGTTTCCAACTGCGGTGGCCGGATGTAAGGGCGGTTCCGGCGTTATTTAGTTCAGAGCGCCGTATAGCAGCGAGCAGGCGATGACGGCGCCGGCGATCCCGGCGATGTCGGCGGTCAGGGCGGCGGCAAGCGCGTGACGTACGCGTTTGATCTGCACTGCGCCGAAATAGACCGCGATGACGTAGAAGGTGGTTTCTGTCGATCCCTGCAGCGTGCTGACTAGATAGCCGACGTATGAGTCGGGGCCGATATTCGGGTCTTCGATGATCGAGGCGAGTATGCCATAGGCGCCGGAACCGGATAGAGGCCTCAGCAGCGCCATGGGCAACGCTTCGCCGGGAAGCCCGAAAGCGGATGTCACCGGCCCGACCCAGCTAACCAGGGCATCGAGCGCGCCGGATGTCCGTAGCATGCCGACCGCGACCAGGATGGCGACGAGGTAGGGGATGATACGCACAGCAACCTGAAAACCGTCCTTCGCGCCCTCCACGAACATTTCGTAGATCGGTACCTTCTTCCAGACGCCGAAGGACAGCAGCGCGACCATCAGGCCGGGAATGATCCAGGGCGCGATGGTGTCGCCGAAGATGATGGTCACCGGGACCAGCGCGGCGATAAAGCTCAGCGCAGCGATGGAGGCCCAGGCGGGATAGCCTTTTCCGCTGATGTCCTCGTCGAACGCGTCGCCATCTTCCTTCTCAACACTGTTTGTCGGAGCGGGCGCCTGGGCAAAACCGCGATAGAGCTTGACCGCGAGAAACGCGACAGCGGTCGACAGGATGGTGGCGAACAGGGTGGTCGGTAGGATGCCCGCCGGATCCGCCGAGCCCGCTGCGGCGCGCAGGGCGATTACGCCTGTCGGCAGGATGGTGACGCTTGAAGTGTTGATGGCGAGAAACAGCACCATTGAATCCGTCGCCGTGCCCCTGTGCGGGTTGAGTCGATCGAGTTCCTGCATCGCCCGAATACCGAACGGCGTCGCCGCGTTGCCGAGCCCCATCGCGTTGGCGGAGATATTCATGATCATCGCGCCCATCGCCGGGTGGTTGGCCGGCACGTCGGGGAAGGCGCGCACCATCAACGGTCGGACCAGCCGGGCGATGATGGACAGCAGCCCGCCGGCTTCGGCGACTTTCATCAGGCCGAGGAACAGGGCCATAACGCCGATCAGCCCGATGGCGAGCGTAACCGCGCCGCCGGCGGCATCGACCATGCCGAGCGCCAGCTCCTGCATCGGCGCCGTAATCTGCCCTCCGTCGTCTTCCCAGTTGAGCTGCCGCCAGGCCGTGACGCCGAATGCGATCAGGACGAGAGCGAAGAAGACGATATTCATGACGAGGAGGCGGTATCCGTGCCGGGCGCTGCGCGGGCGGCGGCGATGCTGGCGATCTTGCAGGCCAGCGCCGCCCCCATGATGAACAGACCGGCTGCCAGGAAGACCCAGCGCGGCTTGCCCTGATCCATGAACAGCCCGAACAGGATCGGCGTTATCGCTGCGCCGGTATCCAGACCGCCATACACAAAACCGAACACGCGTCCGCTCGCGCCCTTCGGTGTCATCGAGCGGATGAACATGTCACGGCTGGGCAGCGCGAACCCGAACAGCAGCCCGGCAAGCAGGAAAGCAGCAGAAATCGTCAGCCCTTCGAGACCCAGCAGGGGGATGGCGGCTATGCACAGCCCCGCCCCGATAAAGGCGATGGCGGCTGTCGTATGGTGGGTCGGCATCCGGTCGGCTGCGTAGCCGCCCAGCATTATCCCGATTGGCGCGGTAAACACGAAGACCGATAGCACCGCGCCTGCGGTCTCCAGCGATAGAGACCAGCCTTCGACCAGCGCCGTAGTGGCGAAGCTTTGAATCCCGATGAGACCCATGGCGAGGACGAGGAAAAACAGGAAGGCGAGGATTATCTGCGGCTGAAGCAGTACCGATATCCCGCTATCAGGCGTAGCGGGCGCTTCTGTCTGTTCAGGGCTTTCCGAGTCGCTTTCGCTTTCCGCACGCCACAGGAAGAGCAGAATACCGATCACGATGCCTGCGATGCCGACCGCTGCCACCGAATTGCGCCAGCCGAGCGGTCCAGCCAGGAGAGTGACGCTGACCGGGGCCAGAGCGAACCCGATATAGCCCCCGACGGCGTGGACGCTGTAGGCGCGTCCGATCCAGCCCTTGCTGACATAGGCGTTGAGCAGCGAATAATCCGCCGGATGGAACACCGAATTGCCGATCCCGGCGATCACCGACAGGACGATCAGCGTCTCGAAATTCGGCGCGAACGCGTATCCCGTTACCGCTGCGGACAGGAGGAACAGACCGCCGAACAGAACCGGCCTGCCCCCGGTCCTGTCGACCAGGAACCCGGCGGGGGTCTGGAGCAGGGCGGAGGTCACGAACAGAACGCCCATCAGCGTACCGAGCTGCAGGAACGAGACGCCGAGATCGGGCGCGACCAGCGGGAACAGCGGGGCCAGGGCGAACTGGTAAAAATGGCTCAGCATGTGGGCGACGCCGATGACGCCCATGACCTGCGTATCCTGCCGGGATGCCCCCAGAACGCTCATGCCGGTCTAGCTCCTCATATCAGGCCGTCGCGGCTGCCGGTTTGGGCGGCGAACTTGCCTTGGCCAGCAGCACCGCGCCGACCCCGATCATCATGAACACGGCTACCAGATAGAACACCAGCTCGGGCTGTTTATGTTCCAGCAGGTAGCCGAACACCAGCGCCGAGACCGACGAACCGAAATCCATCCCCGAATAGGTGAAGCCGAACACCTTGCCCGCGCCGCCGGACGGCGCGAACGAGCGGATCACCATGTCGCGCAGCGGGTTCGCCATGCCGTAAAGCGCGCCATAGAGCATCATCATCGCGACCAGCAGGAAATAGGCGCCCGGCTTGAACATCGGCACGCAGAGAAGGACGGCGACGCCCGCCGTCACCACCATCGCGGTTGCGACGTCATGCCGCTGGGCGATTTTATCGGCCGCCCAGCCGCCGATCAGGATACCCGCGACCGAGCCGGTAAGCTGAAGCGTGATAACGCTGCCGGCGACCTTGGCATCCATTCCGAGCAGCTGGATCAGCGCGCTGGATCCGAACGCCATCAGCCCGACCGAGCCCATCGCCATGAAGGCGAAGAAGGTGAAGGAATAGATCGAGGCGGGTTGCAAAAGCACGCCGAGATCCTGCTTGAAGGTTTGCGGTTCCACGCCCTGGTCGCGCCCGGAATCGCGCAAATCGCGGCGCGACAGCATCATGAGCGTTAGGATAAACAGCCCGAACGCCCCCAGCGCCAGCATGGTTGGCTGCCAGCCCAGCATGTCCCCAAGGGCAATGACGCAGAACGGCGTGGTTGCGTAGCCGACGAACCCGCCGACCCCGTGGATGCCGAACCCGCGCCCGATGCGCGCCTTCGACACGCTGCCGTTCAGGATGGACAGATCCGCCGGGTGAAAAACCGAATTGCCGAGCCCGCCGAGGAAGGCGAGGAACAGCATCATGTCGTAGCTGTGCGTCGTGGAAAACACCGCCGTGGAGCCGGCCAGCAGCAGCATGCCGGCGAACAGGGTGGGGCGCGCGCCCATCCTGTCGACCAGGAATCCGGCCGGCGTCTGGCAGATGCCGGATGTCAGAAAGAACACGAAGGACAGGAAACCGAGATCGAGATAGGAAATCCCCTCGACCCGGTTGATCAGCGGGAACAGGGCCGGCAGCGCGAGCTGGTAGACGTGACTCATATAGTGCGACACGCCGATCAGCGAGATGACCTTGATGTCGCTGGCGCCGTCGGGCGTCGCTGCACTCATGATTTACCTTCCGGACGGAATGGGGCGTTAACCGGCGGGCAGTCTAGCACACAGGCAGAGTCGGGCGGAACTCGCTCCCGTCCCGTTCGAACTGTCGCTCCGGGCGGTCCCTGAAACCCATGATCCAGGGAATCCCGCGTCGGTAAAGTTCGAATTCGTCCGCAACCATGCCGCCGCCCATCGGCGGGCATTCGCGGTACGTCCCGTCGGAGCGCCACTTACCGGTCTGCCGCGGCCGGTTGACTTCCCGGTGGTCGCAGACGAGCAGGTCGGGCGCAGTCTTCGGGTTTCTGCGGGAGTCGCCATGCCGATTAAAGGGAAGGCAGGCGATCAGCGCGTCCGCGTCATGAATCGTTCCATCTGCACCGGGGTGTTCCAGACCTTACGGTGAGCTTCCAGCATATGCGGCAAGGCCGAGGTCCTGGCGGAGACGATGTCCTCGTATTCCGGGATGATGGATTTCATGTAGCCGGCGACTTCCTCGTGCAGCGCATCCTCGTCGATGGTTGTGCATTTGCGGTCGCGGATCACGATCTTGCCGTCGATGATGACGGTGTCGATCGACCGGCCTGTTTCGGTATAGACCAGCTGGCGCGCGGCGCTGTTGAAGGGGAGCCAGCCCGGGTCCTTCAGGTCCAGCAGCATCATGTCGGCCCTGTAGCCGGGCTTGAGCGCGCCGATTACGCCGTCGAGACAGGCGGAGCGCGCGCTGCCCTCCGTGGCGTAGCGCACGGCATGATGGGTCAGTGGCTGGCCCGGTTCCGGGTCGCTGACCGCGGCGATCTGGCAAAACGTCTTCATCGACTGGAACATGTTCTGCACGTCGCTGCCGGAGCAGTTGTCGCAGCCGAGCCCGATGCGTACGCCCGACTCGCGGATGTCCAGCACGGGAGCGATGCCGCTCTTGAGCTTGTAGTTGCTGTTGTGGTTGAGCACGATTCCGGCGTCGGCTTCCGCCATCCGGTCCATCTCCTCCCGGGAAATCCAGACAGAATGGGCGATGTTGAAGCGCCTGTTCAGCATCCCAGCCTTGTCGACATAGGTGACGAACGAGCCGCCGAAATCCTTGAACGCCTCGTTGGCAATGACCCGCTGGCCTCTTGTTTCGTACATATGGGTGTAGATGCCCAGGTCGTGTTTCTCGGCAATCTCCGCGCAGCCGGCCAGAAGCTCCAGCGAACAGCGCTGCGGGGCGAACGGCCCGACGGCCCAGTGAATATTGTCCTTCGCCGGCCGCCGCTCGATTTGGGCGTTGAGGAAATCGAGCTGCCATTGCGGCTCGCGCGCCCAGTTGCCCATCATTTCGCGGACTTCCTCGGGCAGCTCGTCGGCATAACGGATCATCTGCGCCGCGGGGATGTCGAACACCATGGGCGAAAACACCACGCGTTCGCCGATTTCTTTATAGGTATCGATGACGACATCGACCAGATCGTCATCGAGCGGGATGAGGCCCAGCATGTCCTGTACGGTGGTGACGCCGCAGCGCATCGATTCGAGCGCGCCGACCAGCGTGCGGATGCGGATCTCCTCTTTTGACCGATTGCCCTGCAGCGGCAGCGTCAGCAAAAGCCAGGTTTCCAGCGTTTGCTCCTCCAGCAGACCGCGCAGCAGCGTGTCGTGCGAATGGTAATGACCGTTGATCATGCCGGGGACGATCAGGTGACCGGTCGCGTCGATAATTTCCGCGCCCTGTGCGTCGGCGTCGGTAATGGCGCCCACCGCCGCAATGTTCGGGCCGTCGATCAGGATATCCGCCTGCGCAGGCTTGTGAACGTCGCCGTCATGGTCGTAGACGAGCCCACCCCTGACGAGTTTCCTGTTATTTTCAGCCACCTGTGTCTCCTTAAAGGTCCGATAGTCCAACATTCACTGGCCGTCACCCCGGACCTGATCCGGAGCCCATGCCTGACGCATACGCCGCTGGATACCGGATCAAGTCCGGTATGACAATCGAGGTTGATCTTAGCTGTCGGAAGCAGGTTCAGACAATCGGGGCGCTGACAGCGCGGGCTTGCCGGAGTAAGTTGCCGCCACATCAATCCCGACGGAGGAACAGGTGAAAGTAGGAATTGCCGGGTTCGGCACCATCGGCAAGGTCGTAGGCCGGGCATTGGACGAAGGAATTGAAGGGCTCGAACTCGAAGCCGTCTGCTCACGCGACCGGGAAAAGGCCGCGGCAAACATGGCGGATTATGCGAATCCCGCCGATGTCGTGGGGCCCGAGGAACTGGCGGAACGCTGCGACATCGTCGCCGAATGCGTGCCCAAGTCGGTGTTCATGGATATTGCCGAACCGGTCCTGACCGCGGGCAAGACGCTGGTTACGGTCAGCGGCGCGGGTATCCTGGTCCATCCGGAGGTGATCGACATGGCCCGTGACAATGGCGGTCGGCTGATCCTTGCGACAGGGGCCTTGCTTGGGCTGGACGCGGTTCGGGCGGCGGCAGAAGGAACCATCCACGAGGTGCGGATGATCACCCGCAAGCCGCCCAACGCGCTGATCGGCGCGCCGCACCTGGTCGACAACAATATTTCGGTTGAGGGCCTTAACGAGCCGAAGAAGGTGTTCGAGGGAACGGCCCGCGAAGGCGCGGCCGGTTTCCCCGCCAACGTGAACGTGGCGGCCGCGCTCGGTATGGCAGGGGTCGGGCCGGACGAGACCAGGCTCGAGATCTGGGCCGACCCGTCGCTCGATCGCAACACCCACACGATCAAGGTCGATGCGGATAGCGCCCGATTCACGCTGACCATCGAAAACGTTCAATCGGAAGAAAACCCGGGCACCGGCAAGATCACCGCGCTCAGCGTTATCGCCTGCCTGCGCGGTCTCGCGGCGCCGTTCCGGGTCGGTACCTGACAGCAGGAGAAAATAAATGGAATACAAGGCGTTGAAATGGGAAGTCCGGGAAAACCCGAAACGTCCAGGCGAAGCCTGCATCGGCGTGATTACCTTCAACCGGCCCGAGGCGCTGAACGCGGTCGATGTCCGGATGCGAGTGGAACTCGATATTCTGTGCGACGAGATCGCGCATAACAGCCAACTCAAGGTCGTGATCCTAACCGGCGAGGGCAGGGGCTTTTCCGCCGGTGGCGATCTCAAGAGCGAGGCCGGGCCGGTCGGGGCCGGCGATCCGGATTTCGATTTCGGCAATTTCGGTCCCTACAAGGAACTTGCCGGCTATTTCTTCAACGATCTGCGTCACCGGGTGCTGCAGCAGGCGTTTCGCAAGCTGGAAGACCTGCCGCCAGTGACGATCGCAGCGGTCAACGGGCCGGCGGTCGGGATCGGGCTCGAAATCTGCACGCTGTGCGACATGCGCTACGCGTCCGATCGGGCGAAGCTGGGCGAGGTCGCGGTTCCCGCAGGCTTTCTGCCCGAATCCGGCGGCGCGCGAAACCTGCCCAAGCTGGTCGGGGTCGGCAAGGCGATGGAGATGATCCTCACCGGTCGTATCGTCGGGGCAAAGGAAGCCGAGGAGATGGGGCTGGTGGAGCGCGTCTTCCCGCATGACGAGATGATGGACGAGGTGTTCAAGATCGCCGTCGAGATCGCCAACAACCCGTATCTTTCGGTCCGCAAGGCGAAGGAGCTGGTGAAGTATTACTGGAACCAGAACCGCACCGACGAAGGCTGGGCAAAGGAACTCGCCGGCATCATGGAGATCACCCGGACCAAGGACTGCCACGAAGGCATCCGAGCGTTCCTCGAAAAGCGCGACCCGGAATTCCGCGGGCCGTACTACGACAACTGGCCTTTTAAGGGCGGCAATGGCGACTGATACTGTAGAGACCCCGATCAAGACCTGGCCCGGTTATCGTGAGATTCCGGAACGGCTGAATCTGTGCGCCGAGGCGCTCGACCGGCAGATCGCCGACGGGATGGGTGGGAAGACTGCCTTCGTCCGCGAGGGCGGCGAGATCGATTATGACAGTCTCTCGGCGCAGGTGAATGCGCTTTCAGCAGGGCTGGCGGGGCAGGGGATCGAAGCCGGCGTCCCGGTACTGATCCGGCTGACCAACAGCCTGGAGTATGTCATTGCCTTTCTGGCGCTGGTGCGTATCGGCGCCATCCCGGTGCTGATGAATTCGCTGCTGGGGCCGGAAGAGGTCGATTACGTTCTCGATCACAGCGAAGCGAAGGCGGCGGTTACGTTCGGTGAGATCGCCGGACCGCTGCGCGATCTGCGGAAGCGGCTGCCGCTCGGGCTGATTGTCGCGCGGGGGGCGGAAGGCGAAGATGTCTCGTTCGAAGCGCTCATCGCCGACAATAAAGACGAGTTTGTCCCGCCGGCCGACACCACATCCGACGAACCGGCCTTTATCGTCTACACGTCCGGGACAACCGGTCGTCCCAAGGGGATCGTCCACGCTCATCGCTGGATTGCGGCGCAGGGCGACATGAACCGGCTCCGTATTGCGCCGCAGCCGGGCGACGTCGCCATGGCGACGGGCGAGTGGAGTTTTATCAGCGCTCTTGGCCATAACGTTCTGTTCGCGCTTCGGAACGGAATCACCGGGGCGATCCTCGAAGGGCGCGCTCATCCCGAGCATGTGCTGGGAGCTATCGCGCGTTTCAGGGTCACGCTGGTCTATTCGGTCGCGACAGTGTACCGCCGCATCCTCGCCATTGAAGGTGTCGAGAAACAGTACGACCTGTCCTCGCTACGCGGCTGTAACGCGACGGGCGAGGCGCTGGAGGCTGCAACCTACGAGGAATGGGTCGGAAGGATCGGCTGCCCCATCTGGGAGCATTACGGCGTTTCGGAAATGCAGCTGGTGTTCGGTCAGAGCCCGCACTGGCCGGTCCGGCCCGGCTCGGTCGGCAAGCCCTTGCCGGGCACGCGCGTCGAGGTTCTGGATGACGATTACAATCCGGTCCCGGCTGGAGAGGTCGGTCACCTCCTGATCGCCTCCGACAATCCGGGATTCTTCCTGTGCTATCACAAGGATCCGGACAAGACCGCCGAAGTCGTGCATGACGGGTGGTATCACACCGGGGACCTCGCATTCGCCGACGAGGACGGGTACCTGTGGATCGCCGGTCGGTCGGACGACTGCTTCAAGAGCCGGGGCATTTTTATCTCGCCGGTCGAAATCGAGAATGCGATCCGCCAGCAGGACGGCGTCGCCGAAGCCTGCGTCGTACCTCATCCGGATAGCGAGATCGGGAACCGCATTCGGGCGGTGATCGTGATGCGCGACGGCATTACGCCGTCGGACGCGCTGGGCGAGGCCATTAGGGCGGGGCTCCGGGAACGCATCGCTCCCTACAAGGTGCCGCAGATCGTCGAATTCGCCGACGATCTGCCGAAAAGCCCGGTCGGCAAGGTGCTGCGCCGGGCGCTTGTGGATCAGAAATAGAAAGCAGAGAGGAGGCCGGGAATGGACGTTCGGCTTGACGGGCGCAGGGCGCTGATTACCGGCGGCAGCCAGGGACTCGGGCTTGCCATGGCGAAGCGCTTCGCGGATTCGGGCGGCTCTGTCGCCATTCTCGCCCGCCGCCAGGATGTCCTGGATAAGGCGAAGGCGGCAATCGAGGCAGGCGCGGATGGCGGCGCGGTCGCGGCGATTTCCTGCGACGTCTCCGACGCGGCTGCGCTGGAGGAGGGCTGGCGAGCCGCCGTTTCCGCCATCGGCGATATCGACATTCTGGTCAATAACGCCGGCTCTTCGGTACGCGGCAGTTTCGAAGAGATCACGGACGAGATGTGGCAGACCGATTTCGACCTCAAGCTGTTTGCCGCGATCCGGCTATCCCGGCTTGTCCTGCCGGGTATGAAGGAACGCCGCTGGGGCCGTATCCTCAACATCCTCAATATCGGCGCCCGGGCGCCGAGCGCGATGGGCGCGCCGACGCAGGTGACGCGCGCCGCCGGTCTCGCGCTGACCAAGGTGCTGGCGGGCGACGGCGCGCCGCATAACGTGCTGGCCAACGCGCTGCTGACTGGCACGATTGCGACCGAACAGGTCAAGCGCCGCCATCAGCGCAACGCGCCGGGCCAGCCGCTCGAGGACTATATCGCGACGGAAGGCGAACGCGTGCCGCTCGGCCGGATGGGAACGGCTGAGGAATACGCCAACATGGCGTGCTTCCTGGCCTCCGAGCAGGCGTCCTATATCACCGGCACAGCGGTCAATATCGACGGCAATCTGTCACCCGTGATTTGAACAGGCGATCTGAGCCGGTGATTTGAACCGGCGATCTGAACGGTTCGATCGGCAATCCGCCCGCCCGTCAATTCATGTTGCGGGATTCCCGAATTTCCGCCACCCTCAACCTTGGGGAGTAGTTGAAGTTTGACTGGGTTCGGTAATCCCGTGGCCCGAGCGGAGGGGATGCCATGTTCAGCCGAGTTCTGTACTACGTTTTTCTGCTGTTCACCCGATATTCCGGATGGGTGAAAAGGTCAGCGATCATCCTTCTTCTGGCAGTAGCAGCTGTCTTTATAGCCGGAAAAACCTATCAGGTATGGGATGACGATCCTGACAGGGGCGCGATCGCCATTAAGGACGGCGCCTTCGGCGAGAGCTATTCGACTCCTGTCTATCTCGATCAGGGATGGGACGCGAACGACAGCCTGTGGTTCTACAATACAACCCAGGGTTCCGCCCTGCTTCCCTATGATTTTTTCCTGGCGCTGGAACGTCCTGAATCGGAGGAACTGTTCCGGTCGGCCAAGAACATGGACCGTCATCGCTACCTTCCCCAGAAGAAGACCTTTTTCAATCCCGACGCCCTGCCGGTCGGGATCGTCAGGGACACTTATGGTGACAAGGATTACGTGGGCTACACCTGCGCCGCCTGTCACACCGGTCAGGTGAATTACAAGGGCAAGGCGATCCGCGTCGATGGTGGGCCGGCCATGGCGGACATGGTCGGGTTTCTGAAAGAGCTGGAAAACGCCCTTGAAGCTACACTGAAGAGCGCCGACGAGGCGAAGAACCGTCGCTTTGTCGAGAAGGTTCTGGCGCTGAAAAACGATTACGGCTCAGCGAAGGAAATCAACGCCGACCTGCAAATCTGGGCCGACCGGATCGAACTGTACAACACGGTGAATAACAGCGTCGCCGATGGCAGAAAGGTCGAATATGGCCATGCCAGGCTCGACGCGTTCGGACGTATCTACAACCGGGTTCTCCAGCACGTGATCAACAGGGAGCATCTCGCCGATATCCTGTCGAATCTTGTGTCGGCGACAGGACGTCCATTGCTCGATCAGGTGCAGATTGCAAACGTTCTGGCCGATGTCGACGATGTCGTACTTAACGACGACGAGTTTGCGCTCGTTCTGAAGCGGCTGAAAATGCCCAATCCGGATTATCCGGATCTGAGCAATTCCGACATGCTTCGGTTCCGCAATTCGATGTTCAATTCGCCCAACGCGCCGGTGAGCTATCCGTTTTTGTGGGATATCGCGCAGTCCGATTACGTGCAGTAGAACGGCCTTGCCGGCAATGCAACTCTGGGTCCGCTCGGCCGGAATGCCGGCGAAGTTATCGGCGTTTTCGGAATTCTGGACTGGCAGGCGGACGATCGCTGGTTCGGTCTCTCCGAGAAGTGGCGGCGGTTCAGTATTTCTTCATTCGCGAGCGGGCAGACGACCAAGAGGGACCCGATCTATTTCAAGTCGTCCATCGATCTGACGAATCTGAAGCGGCTTGAACGGCACCTGCAGAGCCTGCAATCGCCTGAATGGCCCGAAGATATTCTCGGCAAGATCGATCGCGCCAAGGCGAAGAGGGGCAAGCGGCTATACGACGAGCTGTGCCTGTCCTGTCACGAGGTTATCGACCGGTCGAACCGGGACCGGAAGGTCGTCGCCAAGATGTTCAGCCTGAAGAAGGCGGGAACCGACAAGGCCATGGCCGAGAACAGCGTGAAATACACCGGGAAATCCGGGAATTTCATGCATACCTATCAGAGCACCGATGTCGGTACGGTCCTGCTTGAGGAAGAGGCGCCGGTGGCTGCCATTCTGACAGCGGCGACCAAGGGCGTGGTGACAACGCCCGATCCGGATAAATGGTTTATCCGGCGGTGGGCGGACTGGCTTTATACGGTGGCCGGGTCGCTGTTCGACAACGAGATCAAGGCGAGTATGAAGGCGGGCAACTACGATCCGGACACAACGGCGGAACCCTTCAGGTCGCTTCTGTCCTACAAGGCCCGTTCGCTCAATGGGATCTGGGCGACTGCGCCCTATCTGCACAACGGATCGGTTCCGACGCTCTACGATTTGCTGCTTCCGGTGAACGCCAGAGAGGGCTGCCCCAAGGCCCGGCCCGTTACATTCAAGGTGGGCGCCAGGGAGTTCGATCCCGTGAAAGTCGGCTTTCGTTATGAAGGGTATGACGGTTTCGAATTCAGGACCGAGCTTCGCGGAAACGGCAATGCTGGACACGAATACAGGGCCTGTAAAATGACTGACGACGAACGCTGGGACCTCGTCGAATACCTGAAAACGCTGTAAGGCGCTTGCGGCGCGTTCAACAGGGAGAACTCGAATGGCTGATACCGGGCGCGACTATCTGGAGGAATTCGACAGGGCGGACGAAAAGGACCGCTATCCGCTGGTTCAGAAATGGATCCGGGATGAACCCCTGCCATTCTTTAAACAGCTTCGAAAGGAACGGCCTGTCCTCGAGACGCCGGAATGCACGCTCGTCGCGAATTTTACAGACGTTCGCGACATGCTGCAGATGCCGAAAATTTTCACAGTCGACCTGTACAAGCCGAAGATGGGAGTCACAGGCCCGGATGACGGGTATCTGATGGCGCATGACGACGATGCGCTTCACTACCGCGAAAAGTCGCTCATGCAGGGGTTGTTGAACCGGAAAGACCTGCCTCGTGTTCGCAAAATGGTTGGCGAAACCGCCGCACGGCTTCTTGAAGAGGCCGGCGGTCGTATCGAGTTCGTCAACGATTACTGTCGCATGGTGCCCGTGTATCTGGTCCAGGATTATTTCGGGCTGAACGGGATCGATCGCGAGAAACTGATCGAGTGGTCTTACTGGAATCAGTACGACGCCTTTAACAATCAGCCGTTCGACATGCTCACCGATCAGGAACACAGCAAAATCGTCGAAATGCACGACAAGGCATCCGAGGAACTCGTCGCCTATATCGCTTCGCTGATCGTCCGACGGGTGCTTCGTGTGAAGACCATGGACCTGTTCTATATGGTGCTGAGCCCTGTTCAGAAACTGATATACCGCCTGATCGGGATGTCGGAGCCCGAACGGCACGAAGACATGGTGACGCGGATGGTTCGCTCAAAATTCGCGAAAAGCGCGGACTTTCCGATTACCCGTGTTGGCCTGAACGCAGGCGGGCTGCTGATCGGCGCTGTCGAAACGACATCGCAGGCGGTTGCCCAGATCGTGCAGTTTTTTCTGGACCGGCCGGATCTTCTGAAACAGGTCAAGGACAAGGCGCGCGGCAGCGATGTCGCTGCGTTCGATGCGATGGTCTGGGAGGCGTTGCGATTTGTGCCGATCCGCCCCGACATTTTCCGGATTTCGGCGGCCGATTACACGATCGCAAAGGGCACCGGGCACGAAACGAAAATCAAATCCGGGACGATTGTCCGGCTTCTGATTCTGTCGGCGATGTTCGACCCCTATGCCTATGATCGTCCCGACGAATTCGATCCGGACCGGACATTCGACCATAATTTTGCGTTCGGTTTCGGGCAGCACGAATGCCTCGGGAAGTATGTCGGCATGGAAATGATTCCCGAGATGGTTCGTCAGGCCGTGCTGCTCGACGATTTGCGGACCGACGACCGGATCAGTTACCGGAAGGACATGTTCCCTGACCGAGACGGACCGTTCCCCGAACATTACGACATAAGCTGGACTCCGGCTGGCGCCTGAGCGATCAGGCCGTCAGGATCTGCCCCGCCAGACACAGCATGGCCAGCCAGCTTACGGCGAAGGCCAGTGTCCGGCCGAACGGGATGCCGGCGATATAGACCACGTAATGCGCCATGCGCGCCCAGAAGAAGGTCACGGCGGCGGCAACCGTTGCATCGTTGGAAATCTTCATCAGCGACGCGACGATCACCAGCACGGCGAAGGGGACGAGATTCTCGATGGTGTTGGAATGCGCCTTCTTCGCACGGGACGCCCAGTCGGGCAGGGGCGTTGCGTCGCCGCGGTACGTCAGCGCTTCCATCATGCCGACTTTCAGGATGTGGGCCAGAATGTAAGGTATCCACATCAGGAGTGCGGCGCCCGTGGTCCAGACCAGCATTTCCAGTTCGGTGGTGAGTCCAGTCATCATGGGTTTCCCTCCCGGGTTGATATCGGGAATATTTTAGGGATGTTCCGATTCGTTGATGGTTTAATCCTTCTACCTCTCGTCAATGTGAAGCGGACCGGAATGCCATGAATAACGGTCAGACGCGCCGTAGTTTTCTGATCGGATCGACCATCGCGGGGTCGACGTTGCTGATGTCGGGAACTGCCATCGCGTCGCAACCGAAGCGGCTACGATTTCTGAATCTTCATACTGGCGAACGGGCGGACGCGGAGTACCGCATAGGCGATACGTTTCAGGCTGATGCCCTGGCCGCTTTCGACCGACTCCTCCGCGATCACCGCACCGGCGAAATATACGAAACAGACCGTACCTTGTTCGACGCGCTGCACCGGCTGGCCGGTGTGCTGGAAACGAACCAGCCGTTCCACGTCATTTCCGGCTATCGTTCTCCCCGTACTAACGCGATACTGGCGAACCGCAGCGGCGGCGTGGCTCGCAACAGCTTCCATCAGTGGGGCATGGCGATCGACCTCCGCGTGCCGGGCCGGTCGCTCGACGCGGTCTACAGGGCGGCGCGGTCGCTACAGGCCGGCGGCGTCGGCAAGTACCGGCGCTCCAATTTCGTTCATGTCGATACGGGGCGCGTACGCTATTGGCGGCAGGGATAGCCCGTTAAACGCACTTCACGTTCAGTATCGCCTGACGGTTCTGGCCCATAACCTGGTCGATGGCGCGGTCGAGCGCCTTGGGCAGTTCCTCCGGGTCGTCGACCATTTCGCCATAGCCGCCGGCCATTTCCGACGCCATTTCGAATTTTACGCCGCCGGGCTCAAAGAAAGTCAGCGGTTCGGCGTTGCTCTTTGCCGCATAGCCTTCGGGGTACATCGCCCGGGTGTTGCGCTTCACCGCACCCCACTGCTCGTTGTTCATGATGATCGTCAGCATCGGCAGGTTTTCGGCCTTCGACGTGTAATGCGCGGGGACCGGGTTGCCGTACATGTAGGCGCCGTCGCCCTGCGTGCAGATCACCAGCTTTTCCGGCTCCGCCAGCTTTGCGCCGAGCGCCATGCCGAGACCGTAGCCGAGTCCGCCGCCCGCGCCGCCGGAGAAGAAGCTGCCCGGTTCGTTGAACTCGACCTGTCCCACGGCGAAGGCGCTTTCGGTCACGAAAATCGAATTGTCGGGTTTGGCTTCGTTGAGGCAGCCGGCGATATAGGCCGGGCCCAGCGGGCGCTGGGTCCGTGATTTCTCGAACGCGGCCCTTGCGGCTTCCTTCTGCGCAGCGCGCCGCTCTGTCAGCGCCTTGCGGCGTGAATCGATCCGCGTGGCCGCACCCGCTTCGCGTTCCGACAGCGCCTCGTCCAGCAGACGGAAGCAGGGCGCCATCGCGCCTGTGACACCGATGTCGCATTCGTACCCGCGCACCGGATAATCCCCGAAAATCGGGTCCGGGCCCATCTGGATGATAGTGCAGTCCTGCTTCGGCGCCTTGACGGACGGGATCCAGGGCACATCGCAGGAGGCGACGACAATAACATCGGCCTCATCGAGGAACGGATCGGAATCGTAGCCCAGATGCATCGGGTGGTTGCTCGGCAGGCACAGGAAGCGGTTTTTGCGTTGCACCACCGGAATGGCGAACCGTTCCGCGAGTGCCGCCAGCGGGGCGACCGTAGCCGGGTCTGAACCCGAGTCCTGGGTAATAATCAGAGGGTTCTCCGCCTTCGCCAGAATGTCGGCGACCCGATCAATCGCGTCCGGGTCGGGCCAGGCAGCGGTCGGCGTCGCCCGGCGCGACGGCGAGTAGAAACAAAACTCGTCAAAGGTTTCCGCCAGCGGCTCGCGCGGCAGGGTGAGGTAGATGGGGCCTTTGGGTTCGCTCATCGCCATGTTGAGGGCGCGGTCGACGACGGTTTCGAGCACCGCCTTGTCCTTGAGCTCATAATCCCACTTGACCATTTCGCGCGTCAGCGAGGCCTGATCGAACATTTCCTGCGGCCAGTGGACCTCGCGCGTGCGCCTGCCATGCTTGTCGCCGAACTCGGTCCAGGGAGTGCGGCCGGAGGAAAAGATCACGGGGATTCTGCCGCGCTTCGCATTGATCAGACCGTTGAGCGCATTGGCGGTGCCGACATTGACATGGACCATGACGACCTGCGGCCTGCCGGTGACCACCGCGTACCCCATCGCCATGTGGATGGCGAGGTTCTCGTGCGGCACGAGTATGGCCTTGGGGCACGGCGTTCCCAGCGCCTGCGCCTTGGCGAAGGATTCGATCAGAGGCGCGAAATCGGTACCGGCATTGCCGAAGAAATAATCGATGCCGCGGTCGGCAAGCAGCTGCAGATAGGCGTCGGCGACTGTGCCGTCCTTGATGGTCGCGATGGTCATGTTGGGGGTCTCCCTCGGCCCGGAATGGAATGTCGCCGCATTATGGCGTGAAGCACGATGCCGGGGAAGGAGGAGGCGGTGGCTTTAAGCCGGTCGCGCTGAAACGAAATGCAGCGTGTGCATCTCCAGCACCTCATCGCCGTCCTGGTTGGTGGTGACGAATTGCAGCTTGATCAGGTTACGCCCCTTGGCGTCCCGAGCCGGAGAGGCTTCGAGCACGGTTGCCGTCACTCTTAGCGTGTCGCCCGCTTTGACGACTTTTTTCCAGCGCAGCCGGTCGACGCCGGGCGAGCCCATCGCGCAGGCGGAGAACACGCCGGATTCGATGAAGAGCCCGAAGCTGATCGAGCAGGTGTGGAACCCTGCCGCCACCAGATCGCCGAACATGTAGTCCTTCGCCGCGACCGGATCGGTGTGATAGGGCAGGGGCGCGAATTCCTTGCCGAACCGGATGATATCGGCGGCGGAGACGGTACAGGCATCGGTCTCGAACGCCGTGCCGACGGTGAAATCCTCGAAATAGAGATCGGTGTATTTCATTGTTGGGTTTCCGCTTGTTCTTCCCTGTCTTTCGGCAGGTCCTGTGCATTGACGACAATATGCGCGGAGATGGCTTCGCTGCGTCCCCGCACGTCGAGTTGATGACTCGGAAATCGACTCAGGTCCACGCCGGCCCTGTTCGCGACCGCATCGGAAACGACCAGTTGAGCCCGATGTTCCTTGGTGAGCGCTTCCAGTCGGCTTGCGGTGTTCACGGCATCGCCGACGGCGGTCAGCGATGTGGCGTCTCCATAACCCATCTCGCCGATAATCGCAGGCCCCATATGGATGCCGATGCCGATCCGAAGCGGCTCCTCAAGATCGGCTTCAAGGGTGCGGTTCAGGTCGTCGAGTTGAATCGACATCTGCCGGGCCGCCTCAAGCGCCTGGCGCGCACCTTTCACTGCGTCGCCGTCGACTCCGAACAGAGCCATGACTCCGTCGCCGATAAATTTGTCGAGATATCCGCCTGCTGCTGCGACTGCGCTGCCCATATTGGCAAAGTATCGGTTGAGTACGAAGACCACGTCGTAGGGCAGTTTCCGCTCCGAAAAGCCGGTAAAATCGCGGAGGTCGGCGAACAGGATCGCGATCTCGCGCTCTTCACCCATATGGTAGGCGGGGCGAGGCGAAGCGTCGCGTGGAGAGCTGTTGGGCGGTAGCAGCGGGATCATCGTTACAGGGGCGGTAGGCCGCGTCTGACAGGCGAGTCGAATCATCGGCGGCGACCCGATGCGGTCGAGCACGCGCGTCTCCTCGGCGCTCGGCTCGGGCAGGGCGTCCATCCCTTCGGTGATCCGCACCCGGCAGGTCGAGCAGCGGCCACGCCCGCCGCACACCGAGGCGTGGGGGATGCCGTTGACCAGACTGGCGTCAAGAAGGCTGGTGCCGGGGGGAATGCGGACGACGCGCCCGTCGGGATAGGTAACCTCCAGAATGCCGCGTTGTCGTGCGACAAGGGCGCGCAGTCCGCGCGCGATAAGCGCCGCGGCGACCGCTCCCAACACCGACCAGCGGATAATCGGAGAGAGCGACAGCAGGAACTCGACGGTCTTCCTGTCCGGATATCCAATGGAGGTGGCTATGACCTTGCGCCATTCCGGATTCTCGTAAAGGGCCAGAACTTCGCGACCGCCGGCGGTATACCCGACCAGGGCAAGAACGGGGAGTATCAGGGCCAGCGCGAACAGGTACTGGCTTGCTTCGTGAAACCAGGGCTTGAGCCTCAGCCAGTAATATACGCCGATGCATCCGTGCACCCACGCTGCGAATAGACCCGCTGTCTGATAATAGAAATACTCCGTCGCAAATTTGAAATGGGCGAGGAGAACGTACGCATACAGATCGTTTGTGCCGGCCATCTGATGCGCGCCGCGGGTTCCGACGACATGGCCGACAAGAAGCATTGGGATAGCGATCCCGAAACTTAGCTGGACAGCCTCCGCGAACGTAAACCGAAGATGGCGGCGTTCGTATATCGCCCACAGCGCCAGGAGAAAATGGATGGCGAGCGCACCATACAGCGCGATCGACCCCACCGGGTTTCGCCACAGGGCGAGGAACCAGACACGCCCGATTTCCATGGCGTTGTAAGAAATCAGCCCAAGCATGTGGTTGAGCAGATGGCTCGTCACGTAGACGAACAGGATCAGTCCGGTAATCAGGCGGATGCGGCGGATCACGGCGCGGTCTCCTTTCGCCCGTCAGAGTAGGGGATCGGGCGATGCAGATGCAATTGGGCCGGCGTTCGATACAAACGCCGGCCCAAAAAGAAGATCTGAATGCAGGGGATCAGCTGCGTTTTTGCTTTGCCTGCCAGGTATCCCACGCCTTCTTCAGTGCTGCGTACTCCTCGCAGGAGGAACTGCAGATCTTCGCAAGGCGGTCGAGATGGATTTTGGCCTTTTCGGGCATGTTCCGTTCGAGATAGGCCTCGCCGATATATTCGTTGGCGCCCTTATGGTCGGGGTCGAGCTTGAGCGCCCGCGTATAGAAGCTGAACGCCTGCTCGTACTTGCCGAGCTTGCGATAGCTGTATCCCATATAGTTGAGCGCGTCCGCGTTGCGGCTGTCGTGGTCGAGGACTTCCTTCAGCTTGTCGATGGCGTCGTCATAGTTCTCGTTCTTCACCGCGCGAACGGCGTCCTGGTAGTTCTCCTCGGCTTTTTCCGCCGGGTCGCTGCCCATTGCCATCGCTGGTGTGGTTGTAAGACTGAGTGCCGTCATGGCGACGGCGAGTATGCTCGACAGTTTCTTCATCAGTATCTCCTGAGTCTGGTCCCCGATCGCTCCGGGGCGGGAAGCGAATGCGACAGGTGCAATTTATGTATCCGAAAGAACGAATTCCAATCAGGATTGTTCCCGATTTTGTGATCCAGCTCCCATAATCGCCATTTCTTCGACGGAAATCCTGTGCTTCAGGACGGCTGCATTGGCGATGGTAAAGACCAGGCCCACCAGCCAGGCATCGAAGGCCAGGGGCAAAAGCAGGATTTCCAGCGCGACGATGCAGTAATTCGGATGGCGGATAAAGCGGTAAGGGCCGGTCTGCACGGGGGCGACACCCGGCAGGACAATGACGCGTGTCGTCCAGCGTTCTCCGAGAGTTGCGATGATCCAGTACCGTAGCGGCTGGATCGCCAGAAATGGTCCCAGAAACCACCAGTTGGGCGGACGGTCGTGCGGAACCAGAACCAGCAGCGCGACGAGCCAGCCCGCATGAAGGAGGACGATTGCCGGATAATGACCGGCGCCGTATTCGATGCCGCCTTTTTCAAGCAGTCTCCGTGTATTGCGGCGGGCAATGAAAAGCTCGGACAGCCTCTCGGCAATCACCAGCAGCATCACGGCGTAAAAGACGCTCATTGGCTGTTCAGGCAAGCATCGTGAGGAAGGTCGCGGTAAAGCCGGGGCCAAGGGAGGACAGAAAGTAGCGTCCAGTCTTCCGTCCTTCCAGCACCCGTTCGAGGACGAACAGCACTGTCACCGCCGACATGTTGCCATATTCCCGCAGGATAGTGCGTGAATCGATGAGGGCTCCCGTTTCCAGTACGAACGCTTCCTCAAGCGCATCGAGCACCTTGGCGCCGCCCGGATGGCATACGAAATGATCGATATCGGAGAAGGATAGATTGTGACGATTCATGAAACCGGCAGCAACGTCGCGGAACTCGGTCCGGGTCAGGGCAGGAATGTCGCGCGAAAATACGACGCCCAGCCCGTCATCCTCGACCCGCCAGCCCATGATATCGAGAGAGTCAGGCCAGCTGTGTTCGCCAGCGAATTCGAACGCGGCGCCGTCGTCGCCGGTTCGGATGATCGCGGCCGCGGCCCCGTCGCCGAAAAGGGCTGTGGCGATGACGTTCGCTTTCGTGCTGTCGGCCCGCCGGAAGGTCAGCCCGCAAAGCTCTACCGCAACCATCAGAACGGTCTTTCCCGGGGCGGCGCGGGCGAGGTCGGCGGCCCGGGCCAGTCCGGTCACGCCGCCGGCGCAGCCGAGCCCGAAAACCGGCAATCTTTCGACGTCTCGCCTGAGCGCCATACGTTCGATCAGGAGCGCATCAAGGCTGGGCGTGGCGATTCCGGTGGTCGAAACCGCAATCACCGTGTCGATTTCCTCCTTTGCAATATTCGCACGCTGCATGGCGCCGGTCGCGGCCCGTTCGGTCAGTTCGACCGCATTCTCAATAAAGAGAGCGTTTTTTTCGGCCCAGCCGTGCGGCTTTTCGTACCAGTCCGGCGGCACACAGGAATAACGCATATCGATGCCGGCGTTCTCGTAAACCGGCATAAGCCGTTCCAGCGCCTCCCTGCTCATACCGGGAATATAGGCCGGTGCGCGCTTCAGGACCTCGTGCTGGGCGAGTTTGAATTTCGGGACCGACGTGGCGAGGCCGATCAGTCTTGGCGTTGAAGCCGATTTGCTTTCCATGAGCTCATTCTACAGATATATCATCGGCTTGGTAGCCGATCGGGGCCTTCCGCAGGCATGACATGAACGACGCCTCTCCAGAAACAACGAAGCAGCCAGACCCGGAACCTCAGCGGGCCGTTCCCAGGCTTGGCATCCGACGCCATCTGCGCGGCTATTTCCTCGCGGGCGTTCTGATCACGGCGCCGATCGGGCTCACGACCTATCTGGCGTGGCTGTTCATCCACTGGGTAGATCTCCAGGTCACGCCGCTGCTGCCTCCGGCCTACAACCCGGAGACCTATCTGCCGTTCGGTATTCCCGGGCTCGGGCTCCTGATCGTCTGTGTCGGGTTGACCATGATCGGAGCGCTGACCGCCGGTCTGCTGGGCCGCATGTGGACAAACCTGACCGAAAACATCCTGAACCGGATGCCGGTCATCCGGAGCGTCTACGGCGCGTTCAAGCAGATTTTCGAAACGGTACTGTCGCAGAGTTCGCAGTCGTTTCGTGATGTGGTTCTGTTCGAGTATCCGCGCCGGGGTTCCTGGGCGATGGGTTTCATCACGGGGCGAACTGAAGGCGAAATCCAGGACCTTACCGAGGACGATGTGGTCAATGTCTTCCTGCCGACCACGCCTAACCCGACCTCAGGTTATCTGCTGTTTATTCCGAAGCGCGAACTGGTGGTTCTGTCGATGTCGGTGGAAGAGGGGATCAAGATGGTCGTCTCGGGCGGCATCGTCACCCCGCCCGACCGACGCCCTCCCGGACAAAAAGGCAAAAAGCTGATTGCCGCGGCGGATGGCGACAAGAGGACGATTCCGGCCGAATAGAAACTCTGGTCAGTCGAGCCGGTAGGGAATTAACGTCGGCCCGTCGTTCAGACGCACTTCTCCCGTTTCAGGATTGAAATTGCGCTGTTTGAACGTGCCGGCGCGCTGTGCCCTGACGATGAAGGACATGGAGTCAGTCGGCCCGCCATGTTCCTGATGGATGCCGCCGGGCGGCACCGTGTCGACATCTCCCGGACCGATCGACGTAGAGCCCGTTTCCCTTAACGTCGCCGGACCCTCATTGCGGTCGCCGCCGTCGGTTCTCTCGTAGCGGTGCATGGTCTCGTTTCCGTCAATCAGCCCGTAGAGCGTCCAGACATCGCCGTGATCGTGCACGCTGGTGACCGAGTTGGCTTTGCGTACCGTCGCGTTGAACACGAACCCGTAATTCGGGTCTTCGTAGAACAGCAGGTTGCGCACCCCGCCGGCCGCATCCGCTACTGTCAGTGGCCAGTCTTTCGAGTGCTCGCGCAGGGCCGGGTCGGCCAGAAGCTCGACCATCCGTTCCCGTATGGCTTCCCAGCGCTGATCGAGGTCCGGTTCGTTGTTGTAAAGCTCCCGGATCCGCTCGACGAAACGCGCCGCCGCCGGAAGGCGGGGGGGGATGGAAATATCGATGTCCATGGATCCGTTTTCCGTCATTCTGAAACCTTCCTAGCGTACTGCATTGCGGATTGGTTTGACCGTTCGGAGATAGGCGACAACCGCATCGAGGTCGGCGTCGGTCATCCTGTCGTAACAGCGGTAGCACATGGGCGGGCGCAGGCCCGATCCGTCATGCCGCTTGCCTTTCGCGATCGCGTGCTTGATCTGCGCATCGGTCCAGGCGCCGATCCCGGTTTCCCTGTCGGGCGTTATGTTGGTGGCGTAAGAATGGAAGGGAGCTTTCGGACCGCCGAACGCATTGCCGCCGGCAAGCGGTACGCCCTTCATCGGGCCGCCGCGGGCGGTATGGCAGTTGCCGCACCCGCCTATGCTCTCCACCAGATATTTACCCCGGGCAAGCTGATCCTGATTTTGCGCCGTTGCGGAAAAAATAGGGGCAACGCTTATCGTAGCGGCTACCGCTATGGCTCGAGTAATCACGAAGGTGGGGTTTTTCATTGTGTGATCTTCCCCTGCAATTTCGTCAGAGATTTCGGTTACGAGGGTAGTTTGCGCACAATTCACGATTCAGCAAACTGCTGTTGGCGGTCACGTCACAAAAAACTGGCGAGAAGTGACGGCGATACCTCTATTGCAGTTCATCCGGTCTTGTTTAATGTCTTCCGGACGCCTCGACATCAGTCGAGTTGGTTTCGTTATTGTGACGATCCGGAACCAGGCCCTTTCGGTGCGTTTGCACTGGCATGAGCTTTCTGTTAGCGCTCAGGCGACACCGTTGTCGCTGGGTTGCGGTTAAACCGTTCGGGCGGCCTTCGGGCCATCCTTTTTTTGTGCTAAGAACGAGAAAAGCTGACCGAACCGACGGGGACAAAATGACTTCATTTAATGTTGTGGACACGACGATCGCCGACATTCACGCCGCCTATCTCGACGGAAGCCTGACGGCGCGGGAACTTGTGGAAACCTATCTCGACCGGATCGAGCGCTACGATCGCAACGGACCCACCATCAATTCGGTCATTTCGACCAATCCGAAAGCCCTGGAAGAGGCAGACCGGCTTGACGCAGCGCTGGAGAACGGCGGGCTTGTCGGGCCGCTGCACGGCATTCCCCTGATGATGAAGGACCAGGGCGACGTTGCCGAAATGCCGACGACGCTGGGGTCCATCCTGTTCAAGGATCACATGCCTGGCAGGGATTCGACGATCACGGCCCGCCTGAAGGAAGCCGGCGCCATATTCATCGGCAAGACGACTCTGGGAGAGATGGGAGCCGGCGACACGCACGGTTCCCTGTTCGGCTCGACCCGCAATGTCTACGATCTCGACCGCACGGCGGGCGGCTCTTCCGGGGGTTCCGGGGCCAGTGTTTCAGCCAATCTGGCGACCGCGGCTATCGGGCAGGAGGGGTTTGCGTCGATCCGCCGCCCGTCGATCTGGAACGGCATATGCGGCATGCGGCCGACTGCCGGCCTGGTCAGTCGCGGCGGCGTGTATGCAGGCTGGCCCATGATAAACGGTTCGCTGGGACCGATGGCGCGGACCGTGACCGATCTCGCGAAGCTTCTCGATTGCATGGTGGGCTTCGATCCGGTCGACCCGGTGACGGCGCGCGGTGTCGGGATGGCTCCTGAGAGCTATTCAGGGCTGCTGGACAGGGATGCGCTGAAAGGTGCGCGGATCGGCATTCTGCGGACGCCGATGGGGCATCGTACTGAACCCGATACCGAAGATTTTGCGCTGGTAAACGAAGTGTTTGACCAGGCAGTCGCCGATCTGGCCGGGGCCGGGGCGGAGATCGTCGATCCCATCGAAATCCCCGGGTTGCTGGAATTGCTGGCGAAACGGGCCCGCGAGCCGGGCGAGGACGACGTTTCCTACGAAGCCTATGCCGCGGGCAGCGCCAACCCGCCCTTTGCCACACGGGATGAGATCATGGCGTCGCCGGATTACGCAAAGATATCGAAAGGCGTACATGAGCGCTGGGGATCGGAAAGCAGCCCCGAGGCGCATTACGAATACGTCAAGGCGCGCGATCTGCTGATGACCCGTCTGCTCGCCGTGATGGCTGAACACGGGCTGGATGCCATTGTGCACAAGGCGGTGGAACATCAGCCGACCCTGATCGCAGAAGGGCTCAATCCGCCTTTCTACGACCAGCGTGGGGCGCCTCATCTTAACACCTTCCTGGTCTATGTTCCGTCCGTGGTCGTACCGGCTGGCTTTACGAGAGAGAATTTGCCGGCTGGCATCACGTTCCTCGGACGCCCATATGACGACGCCCGAATGTTGCGGTATTCTTACGCTTACGAGCAGGCAACGGGGCACCGGAAGGCACCCGACTGCGCGCCATAACCGGGATTTTTCTCGAGTTCGTCGGGCATTCTATTCGTTAACTACAGGTTTTCGTTGACTTTTGTCATTCCCATACGGTACCGTATGGGCATGACTGATAAATCGAAAAAACCCGCTCCGGAGCGGTCGCATAAGGCGATGAAGCGCAACTGCCTTATGTGTCAGGACGAATTTGAAAGCTCATGGTCCGGCGAGAGGATCTGTAAACGCTGCAAATCCTCCAATACGTGGCGTTCGGGAACCGATTACGAAGCGGCCTAGTTTCGCTTATTTTCCTCTTTTCGTTTTTCAAGCTCGGCGGCCTCGGCCGCCGTCTTGCCCCATAGCGGCGGCTCCTTGAGGTATTCCACTTCCTCGGGGGTGTTTTCGCGCCCCAACACCTCATTTCTGTGCGGAAATCGGCCGAAGCGCTGGATTGCCTCATGGTGGCCGATGGCCGCTTTCAGGGAGTCATCGTCGACGAAGGATTTGTAGAGCGCTAGAGCAAGCTCCTGATCCTCCATGTTTTCGCTGTGCTCGAACGGCAGGTAGGCGAAGGTTCGCGGCCATCTCGCGTAGCCCTTGTCGTAACCGCGCTCGATCGCCAGCCGCGCAATTTCGCGGGCTTTTTGGTCGCTGTCGAACGCACGTGCGGAGCCCCGGAAAATGTTTCTCGGAAACTGGTCGAGTGCGAGGATGAGCGTCAGGCAGTCTTCAGGCGTTTCGGTCAGGTGATCGAGTTTTCCTGACAGCGCCTGTTCGCTGATTTCCGTATAGTTCCCAATCAGTTCGGCGTCGAACTCCGGCGTCGATTTGAACCAGACCTGGCGTTTTTCCATTTCGGCCGACAGATCGGTCGTTCCGAACCAGAAGGTGAGAATATCTTGCGACAGGGATTGCATTTACGCTCCTAACCGGACCTCAGGGTAGGGACCAGACTATCCTTTTCGAACAGATAAAGCAGCACCCGGAGGGCTTGTCCGCGTTTGGATTTAAGTTCCGGGTCGCGGTCGAGGATGAGACGGACATCGTCTCGCGCCGCCATCATCAATTCCTGGTGCGCCGCAAGGTCGGCGAGACGGTATGACGGCAGGCCGCTCTGACGGGTCCCGAGCAGTTCGCCGGCGCCGCGCAGACGCAGATCTTCTTCGGCGATCCGGAAACCGTCCTCGGTTTCGCGCAATATCTTGAGCCGGGCTTCCGCAGTTTGCGTAAGCGGCGGCGCATAAAGCAGCAGGCAGGAAGACGCCTTCTCGCCGCGCCCGACGCGACCCCGCAGCTGGTGCAGCTGCGCGAGGCCGAACCGTTCTGCATGTTCGACGACCATGACTGTCGCTTCAGGGACATCGACGCCGACCTCGATGACAGTGGTCGCGACCAGGATATCGGTTTCACCGGCGGAAAAAGCTGCCATCGCCCTGTCTTTCTCGGCGGCGCGCATCTTGCCGTGCACCAAGCCGATTCTTCCGGGAAAGCGACGGTCCAGCGCCGAATGCCGGTCGGTCGCAGCGGCGAGGTCGAGGGCTTCCGACTCGTCGACCAGCGGGCAGACCCAGAAAATGCGCGCGCCGCCCGAAATGGCGCTTTCAAGCCGGTTTACGACATCCTCGATGCGCGATAGCGGCAGGACGCGGGTCTCGACCGGCTTGCGCCCGGCGGGCTTGTCTGTCAGCCGCGATGAATCGAGGTCGCTATAGGCGCACAGCATAAGGGTGCGGGGGATCGGAGTCGCCGTCATGACCAGCATGTCGGCGGCCTGTCCCTTCGACGTCAGCATCAGCCTCTGATGGACGCCGAACCGGTGCTGTTCGTCGATTACCGCGAGTGCGAGGTCGTGAAACGCGACATCGTCCTGGAACAGGGCGTGGGTGCCCACGGCGATCTGGATATCGCCTGATATGAGCCCATTGATAATTTCGGTACGCGCCTTGCCCTTGTCACGGCCGGTCAGCAGCGCCGTGCGGAGCCCGATGGCGTTGGCGAGCGGCTCGATGGTTGCGAAATGCTGCCGGGCAAGGACCTCCGTCGGCGCCATGATCGCGCCCTGGGCGCCGGCCTCCACAGCCTTGACGATGGCGAGGAAGGCCACGACCGTCTTGCCGCTGCCGACATCGCCCTGAAGCATCCGCAGCATCCGCAAGGGCGAGGCCATATCGGCGGCGATTTCTGACAGTGCCTCGATCTGCGATGGGGTCAGCGTGAAGGGCAGGGCGGCGATGGCCTTTTCGGTCAGGACGCCATCGCCGGAGATGGCGCGACCGCTTCGTTTACGCTGCGAGGCCCGCACCATGGCGAGTGCGAGCTGATCGGCCAGCAACTCGTCATAGGCGAGCCGCGCACGCGCCGGTGCCGACGGGTCCAGATCCTGCTCGCTTTCGATGCCGTGCGCGGCCAACAGGGAGTCGCGCCAGTCCCTCCAGCCCTGTTTTTCGATCCACGCGGCATCCTGCCATTCCTCCAGCTCCGGTGCGCGTTCCAACGCGCCTTTGATCGCCCGGCGCAGCGGCCTGGGATTGAGGCCCGCGGTCAGTGGATAGACCGGCTCTACCCCGATCACGTCGTCCGCCTCTTCCGGCCCGGCGATCAGGTCGGGATGCGTCATCTGGATACGCCCCTGATAATGCTCGACTTTCCCGCTTATGATCCGTTCCTGTCTGGTCGGGAGCGTCTTCTGCAGGTAATCGCCTTTGGCGTGAAAGAAAACCAGCTCGATCTCGGCCGTGTCGTCGCTGCAGAGTACGCGGTAGGGCAGACGCGGGATGCGCGGCGGCATGTGCTCGAGAACCTGAACGGTCAGCGTCGCAACCGCACCCGGCGGCGCATCGGCGACCTTTGGCGCGAACCGCCGGTCGATCATGCCGATCGGCAGATGCCAGCACAGGTCGACGACTTTCTCGCCGGCGATCTTCGCAATCGCCTGCGCGATACGCGGACCGACGCCGGTCAGCGTCGTAGCGGTGGCAAAAAGCGGATTGAGAATGGCTGGACGCATGAACTCGCCGAATTGTTCGGAATGGCTGACAAGCAGCGGCGACAGGCCTATATCCTAGGCGAGAGCGGAAGAGTTGCAATCCATCATGACCGAACAGGATCTTGAGACCAGACGCCGGCGGCTGAATTACCTGAGTCAGCGCCGGGGCACCAAGGAGGCCGATATGGTGCTGGGCGGTTTCGCGGACCGCTATCTCGCGGATATGGAAAGGGTGGATCTCGACCGTTTCGAGGCTCTGCTGCTGGAGCCCGATCCCGACCTGATGATCTGGGTTGGAGGGGCTGAACCGCCACCGGAGGTTCATCGCCATGCCCTTTTCGACCTTCTGATCGATTTTAAGAAAACGCTGTCAGACAATTGATTTTCAAAGATAATCCTCTCAAGGCTTCGTGCAGAACCCTGCTCGGTGGCATTCCCGACGGCGTCGATGCGCTGGCTCTGGCCGAACTGGTTTCCATGACAGGTTCTGCAGGGGGAGGGCCGCACCTGCATGTCGCCAGCGACGACCGGCGGCTGGAGCAGTTGCGCGGCGTGCTTTCCGTCATCGTCCCGGAAATGGAAATAATCCCTTTTCCGGCATGGGACTGCCTGCCTTACGACCGGGTATCGCCCAATGCAGACGTGCTGGGCGACCGGATGCATGCCCTGATGAGGCTCAAAGCGGGTATCGAAGGGCCCACCCTGGTCCTCACAACGGTAAATGCTGTGCTGCAACGGGTGCCGCCGCGCGATGCGGTCGGCGGTACCACCCTTTCCCTCAAACCCGGCGTGCGCGTTGCGCTGGACGAGCTTGCGACCTATCTGGAGGCGCGTGGGTTCGGGCGCACGGGAACGGTGCGCGAGCCCGGTGAATACGCGTTTCGCGGCGGGATCGTCGATATCTTTCCGCCGGCATCCGACCGCCCGGTACGGCTCGACCTGTTCGGCGACGAGATCGAGAAGCTGCGCTATTTCGACCCGGCGACCCAGCTGAGCGAGGACGAGTGCAGGGAGATGGCGCTCGAACCTGTCTCCGAACTGACACTGGATGAGGCCGGGGTTCAGAGATTTCGCGAGGGCTACCGCGCGCTGTTCGGCGGGGGCAGCGGCGATCCGGTCTATGAGGCCGTGTCCGAGCGTCAACGGGTCGCAGGCGTCGAACACTGGTTGCCCTTGCTGTACGGGCGGATGGAAACGCTGTTTGACTATCTCCCGGACGCGCCGGTGACAATCGATCATCACGGCGGCAATGCAGTTACGGCGCGGCTTGAGACCATCGCCGATTTCTATGATGCCCGGAAAAGTTTCGCCGATGCCCGCAAGTCGGGCGATGGAGGCGAGGCGGTCTATAACCCGCTTCCGCCGGACAGGCTTTATCTGACCGAAGAAGACTGGAATTCCGCCATCCATACGATACCGAATGGATGGTTTTCCCCCTTCGCTGCGGCGCCTGAAGCGGAAAACGCGACAGTTCTGGATTGCGGCGGACGGCGCGGACAGGAATTCGCCGCCGCCCGGCTTGCGGCGACCGGTGACAAGGGCGGAGACCGGTCGGACAGCGTATTCGATGCCGTTGTCGGCGCGGTGGGTCGGTCATTCGAGCGCGGAAACCGGGTCGCCATCGCCGGCTATAGCGCAGGCAGTGCGGAGAGGCTGTCCACGTTGCTGCGCGAGCACGGACTTTCGACGGCAGAGCGGGTCTCGACCTGGGCGGATTTCCTGGCCCTGCCGGACCGGACGGTCGGGTTGTTCGTCCTCGGGCTGGAACACGGATTTACGCTCGACGGATTCACTCTCATCACCGAGCAGGACATTCTCGGCGAGCGGATGGTGCAGTCGCGCCCGCGCCGGCGGCAGGCTGAGGCCTTCATCAGTAATGCCAGCGAACTGTCGCCGGGCGATTACGTGGTCCATGTCGAGCACGGGATCGGGCGTTTCGAAGGGCTGGAAACGATCACTGCCGGCGACGCGCCGCACGATTGCCTGCGCCTGACCTATGACGGCGGCGACCGGCTGTTCGTGCCGGTGGAGAGCGTCGAGGTGCTGTCGCGCTACGGCTCGGCTGATACGGCGGCAAGTCTCGACCGGTTGGGCGGGGCAGCCTGGCAGTCGCGTAAATCGCGGCTGAAGAAGCGTCTTCAGGAGATGGCTGAAGAGCTGATCCGAATCGCAGCCCAGAGGGCGCTTGCACCTGCGCGGAAAATCAACGCCCATTCAAGCCCTTACGAGGAGTTCTGCGCTCGCTTTCCGTATCAGGAAACAGCAGACCAGCAGGGCGCCATCGAGGACGTGCTGGACAGCCTGTCGGCGGGCCGCCCGATGGACCGGCTGGTGTGCGGCGATGTCGGGTTCGGCAAGACCGAGATCGCGCTTCGCGCGGCGTTCGCGACGGTGATGGAAGGGGGACAGGTCGCGGTTGTCGCGCCGACCACGCTGTTGTGCCGCCAGCATTTCGCGACCTTCAAGGCGCGGTTCCAGGGTTTTCCGGTCCGGATCGGGCAGCTTTCCCGCATGGTGAGCGCGAAGGAACAGGCGGAAACCCGCAAGGGAATCGCCGACGGGCAGGTCGATATCGCCATCGGCACCCACGCGCTGTTGGGAAAATCCATAGAATTCAAGGATCTGGCGCTTCTGATTATCGACGAGGAGCAGCATTTCGGCGTGGCGCACAAGGAGCGGCTGAAAAAACTGCGCACCGATGTTCACGTGCTGACGCTTACCGCGACGCCGATTCCCCGGACGTTGCAGATGGCGCTGACGGGCGTGAAGGAAATGTCGATCATCGCCACTCCGCCGGTCGACCGGCTGGCGGTACGGACCTTCGTCACCCCGTTCGATTCCGTCATTATCCGCGAGGCGATCCAGCGCGAACGGTTCCGCGGCGGGCAGATTTTCTATGTATGTCCCCGCATTCAGCATCTGGAGGAGGTCGAGGCGACGCTGCGCGAGCTAGTGCCGGATGTACGGATCGCCGTTGCGCATGGACAGATGACGCCGACCGCGCTCGAAGACGTCATGAACCGGTTCTATGACGGGGCGGTGGATCTGTTGCTGTCGACCCAGATTGTCGAATCGGGGCTCGATATCCCGTCCGCCAACACGCTGATCGTTCATCGGGCCGACATGCTGGGGCTGGCGCAGCTCTACCAGCTTCGCGGGCGTATCGGGCGGTCGAAACAGCGCGGCTATTGCTACCTGACGCTGCCCGCTGACGGGAAGATGACGGATGCCGCGGTGCGCCGGCTGGAAGTCATGCAGTCGCTGGATGCGCTCGGCGCCGGTTTCACCCTGGCAAGCCACGATCTCGATATTCGCGGCGCCGGGAACCTGCTCGGCGATGAGCAGTCCGGCCATATCCGCGAGGTCGGCGTCGAGCTGTATCAGCACATGCTGGAGGAAGCGGTCGCCGAGGCGCGCGGTATGAGCGTCGCGGGGCAGGATTGGAGCCCGCAGATCAATATCGGTACGCCCGTTCTGATCCCGGAGAGCTATGTCACCGATCTCGACGCGCGGCTGGGACTATACCGACGTCTGGCGGCGCTGGAGGAAGAGGGAGAGGTTGAAGCATTCGCCGCCGAGCTGATCGACCGGTTCGGCCCTGTGCCGGACGAGGTGGAGAACCTGTTGCAGGTCATCGCCATCAAGCAGCTCTGCCGACATGCAGGCGTGGAAACGCTGGATGCCGGGCCGAAGGGCGCCGTGATCCGCTTCCACAACGACGAATTTGCCGATCCCGTGGCGCTGGTGCAGTTCATCCAGGCGCAGTCGGGCCAGGCCTCGGTGCGTCCGGACCATCGACTGGTCATAAGACGCGAATGGGGCCATGCCGGAACGCGGCTCCGCGGATCGCGACAGCTGGTGGCCAAACTGGCGGAGATGGCCGCGGGCTAGTCGGCGGGTTTCCGCCAGACTGTGGCAAACCAGGGTTGTTGGTCACGCGGCAGGCCGGATGGACGCCAGTAATGGTCGACGGGTTCGAATCCGTCCTTCGGGACGAGCTCCAGCCAGGTTTCGTCCCGCCATTTTGAGCGGAACCGTTGCCCATCGAAGGCTTCTTCGTCGTTTCCGCGCGGATTCGAGGCAAAAAGAACGCCCCCCGCCTTCAGGCTAGCGAAAATCCTGGCCAATACCTGCAAAATGTCGTCCATCGGTACGTGAAGCAGGCTCGCGTTGGCGAATACCCCATCGAAATGGGCTGGCGGAAGCTCAAGAGCGATAAAATCCTGGTGCCAGACCTCGCAGCCGGTACGGTTACGCGCGTCTTCCACGAAGGCGGCTGATCCGTCGAGCCCGATAACATCATGCCCGTGATCGCGGAACCAGATCAGGTCGCGTCCCGTTCCGCATCCGAAATCGAGAATCCGCATCCCGTCCCGGTTGTCCAGCGCGTTCAGCAGGGCGGCGTAGTTCTGGGTGACGTCGTGATCATGCGTGCCTTCCCAGAAACGGTCGGCAACCGCATCGTAGAACCGGAGAGTGGCGTCGAGCTGGCTACGAGTCGTATTCATTCGAATTATCCGAAAGGGTTTCCAGGCTATTGAATAACAGTTATTCGGCGGCCGCTTTACGCAAGGCTGGCGGTTCTCCCTCGTTCTGTCGGGCGAGGTCGAAAATCTGGACGAACACTTCGGACGCCTGCGCGCCGGAAACCGCGAATTCGTCCTCGATAACGAAACACGGAACGCCAGTGATTCCGGACTGGCGGACCTGTTCGTCCTCGGCGAGAATTTCCGCCCGGTGTCCAATGCCGTCAAGAAAGGTTGCAGCTTCGTCGCGGTCCAGCCCGATGTTAGCGGCGATATCGGCGAGGGCCTCGATTTCGCCGGTGTCCTGACCGGCAGAGAAATAGGCGTCGTAAAGCGCGTCTACCAGGGCCTCCTGCAATCCGTACGGTTCCGAATGGCGCAAAAGCCGGTGTGCGGCGACCGTGTTCGGGATGCGCCGGATGCGATCGAACCGGAAGGAAAGCCCGTCTTCTCGTCCAGCCTTGCGGAGTCGGTCCTGGGCCCGTTCGGCGCGGTCCAGCGTACCGAACCGGGTCATCAGGTAGGTATCCCGCTCGATCCCGCCCAGAGGCATGGTGGGGTTAAGCTGGAACGGGCGCCAGCGTAGCTCGAAATCCAGGGCGGGGCGCATCGCCATCGCCTTTTTCAGGCGCTGCTTGCCGATATAGCACCAGGGACAGATCGTGTCGGCGATGATTTCTATGAGCATTCGCGACGGGAACAGGTGAACTGACCGTCAGTATAGCACGGATCAGCGGTCGACCGTGAGGTAATGGATGCTGAACAGGTCGTTTTCGTCGATCCAGAGCCGTTCCGGCGTGTATCCGGCGTTTCTGGCAAGTTCCGCGAACTCTTCCGGCGCGTATTTGTAGGAATTTTCGGTGTGGATCGTCTCATCTGCCTGGAGATGGAACGTTCGCCCGTTCACGGTCACATCCTGCGCGCGGAGGCTGATCAGGTGCATTTCAATGCGGCCTTCCGCCTCGTTGTACAAGGCATGGTGGCGGAACCCGTCGAGATCGAAATCCGAGCCCAGCTCCCGGTTCGCGCGGACCAGCAGGTTGAGATTGAAATCGGCCGTTACGCCTGCCGCATCGTTGTAGGCGGGCTCGAGGATTGAGGCGTCCTTGCGGAGATCGACGCCGATCAGGAAGCCGGGCTCCGGGCCTGTGAGAATTTGCCGCGCCGAGAGCAGGAATTCCGCCGCTTCCGGCCGCGTGAAATTGCCGATCGACGAGCCGGGAAAGAAGCCGAGGGTGCGCGACGCGTTCTTGGGACCGGCTGGGAGGTCGAACGGCCGCGTGAAATCGGCGCAGACGGCGTTGACCGGCAGGTCGGGATAATCGGCGGCGACCGACTGGCAGGCTGCAATCAGGTGATCGCGCGAGATATCGAGCGCGGTGTAGGCGGCGGGCGTCTCCAGCGCGTCCAGAAGGAAGCGGATTTTCACGCTAGAGCCGCTGCCGAATTCGATGACGTGGCAGGCGGGCCCGAACAGGTCCGCCATTTCTGCGGCTGTCGCCTCCATCAGCGCGGTTTCCGTGCGGGTCGGGTAGTATTCCGGCAGGTCGCAGATCGCGTCGAAAATCTTTGAGCCGGCCTCATCGTAGAAGAACTTGCAGGGCAGCGTCTTTTGCGGCTGCGACAGGCCGGCGATCACGGCCTCGCCAAAATCCTCCAGAGCGGGCTCAAGATCGTAAAATGCGGCTAGGCGCTCGGGAATGGAATCAGGCATGGGGTCTCCGTTGGGAAGCCGGACCCTAACTTCCACGTTTTGGCCGTGCAACCCGGAAGCCTGGAGAGTTCGCGCTTTGCTCTTTAGATCAGCTGGATTAGGCTGCTTATCTGTCGTTAAAGGAGTGTTTGTGATGGCCGAAGGCACCAGCGCGGTTGAAGAAACCAAGGACAAGGACCCCGGGATGGGGCACAACCAGCCCGAGGTCGTGTGGGATCGCTGGGTCAAGAAACGCACTTTCGTGCGCGCGCTCGAAGGCACCTACGGAGAGATGCAGAGCGGGCTCTACGAGCAGCCGCGCGTCGTCTCGACTGCCGACATGAAATGGAAGGGCGGGCCGCAGGCCTACGGCAAGCACGCCATCAACCCCGCCAACGGGCAGATCGCGCAGTCGATCGAGACCCACATGCATGTGTTCGCGCCGGGCGGCTACGCCCAGAATCACGGGCATATGAACACGGCGACGTTCTACGTGCTGCGCGGCAAGGGGTACGACATTCACGATGGCGAGCGGATCGAGTTCGAGGCCGGCGACATGCTGCTGGTCGAGGCGTCCTGCGTGCACCAGCATTTCAACGCGTCCGACGAGGAAGATCTCGCCGTCGTGGTGATGAAGGCGAAGCCGCTCTTCCTGTTCATGCACATGCTGTTCCAGAAGACGGTCAAGCTTCCGCCGTCCGATCCCGTGCCCGGGATGGAGCTTTATTCACCGCCCGAGGATGTCTGGTAAATCCAGCAGGTTGAACCCGGAGGGGACGCATTCGATCTTCTTGGCGAGCGTCGCCTCGTAGGTGAAGCTGCATTTCATCCCGGTTTTCAGCGCCGAAGGGTCGGCGCTCTGGCCGTCGATCATGATCCGCGTCCGGCCGGCGGCGATCCGCAACGTGCCGCTCTTTTTCGGATAGTCGCCCTTGTCGGCAGCGAGGGTGGAGGCGACGGATTTCCAGGTCAGGACGCGGTTGCCGCGCGCCAGCGTCGCGATTTCGCCCCGGTCCGTATCGACCTTGATGATCGCCTTGAAAATCTGCGTCCTGGAGCGGTCGATGCGGGCCCGGACCGCCGCCGAAACGACATCGAGCGGGTATGCGTAGAGCGTCTCCAGCTGATTCCGGATCGTTGCGGCGTCGACCAGGCCGGTCTGAAGCCACTGACGCCCGGAATCTTCCCGAAACGCACTGTCTGCCATGGTTTTCTCGAACGCAGCGCGCAGCGCGTCCGCCCGGATCTTCGGCACATTCGGTCCGACCAGATAGGGGCGCGCCCAGAGCTGGCGTGACAGAAACAGGTTGAGCGTTTCCCTGTCCTTGCGGGTCGCGGCGAACTCGGCGGCTGCGGGCACGTTGGGAAGGTCCTTATGACGGGCTACGGCGAGCTGCAGCAGAATGCGGATCTTTTTTTCCGACACCAGATTTTTGCGTGTGGCGCGGATTGACGACCAGGACCAGCCGCAGCGCCCTTCGATAACGCCCTGTTCCATCGCCAGATTGATGTCGAACCCGGTGGGAAACCCGGTGACCAGCTTGATCTTTGTGCCCAGCACATTATTGAGCACGGTCGGGAACAGGTCGGTGTCGGAGCCGGCGCCGGTGCCGCCCATCAGAGCACCGCGCGATTTGAGGTCGGCCCAGAAATAGATCGGCGCGGTATGCCAGGCGACGCAGACCGGCACCTCGTTGTTCATCGATCCCAGCCACTGGAACCGCCTCGGATCGAACTTTGCCTGACTGTTGCCGAACAGCGGTTCTGTCGGCGCGGCGCGCCCGATAGTGCCGATCGACGTCCCGTCCTGGTTTTCCTCGGCAAAGAGGCGATTGGCGAGCTTGAGACTGCCTGCGCCGGGTCGGTTCTCGACGGTGACTGCCGGATTGCCCGGAATATGGCGGCCGATATGGCGCGCCAGTGTGCGGGAATAGCGGTCGTACCCGCCGCCGGCGCTATAGCCGACATAGATGGTGACGGTCCTGCCGCCAAAGAAGGAAGCGACATCGTTTGCGGCGGCCTGGTTCGCGGCGGCCTGGTTCGCGGCGGGGGGGAACGCAAGCGCCGCAAGCACGATGGCTGCCGGG